>Ga0208316_1000040_pt1 | contig 201835 bp, 175 predicted proteins | sample MalvireepMed_231_FD_184240 | JGI IMG/M metagenome (GOLD analysis project Ga0208316, IMG submission 184240) | Marine viral communities from the Global Malaspina Expedition - Malaspina viral metaG DeepMed_231 (SPAdes) (version 2) | ecosystem: Environmental > Aquatic > Marine > Oceanic | place...
GGTGGTGGCGGTGGCGGTGCACCAAATGCGAAACGCATGCCTACAGTTGCCAGGTGAGCCTCGTAATCGGCATCATAGTTCGGGCCGCCATGAACGCCACCGAAGTCAAGACCTTCAGCAACTTTGTAGCGATAGCCCAGATCCAGCGTCAGCTGATCAGATACTTTGTAACCGAGGCCAAGCAGACCCTGGTAAGCAAAGCCCGTGTCGCTGTCGGAGAAACCGTTAGCAGCGGAAACATCGGTACCGTTGGTGAAAACAAGGTTATTCGCTTTGGCATTCGCGCGCAGGACACCAAGACCCAAGCCGACATAGGGCTGGATCTCGCCTTCGCGGTTGAAGTCGTAAATGCCGTTCAGCATGAGTTCCATTGTCTGCAGGTTGCCAGCTGTGGCTGGAACCGCACCGGATGGAGCACCATTGTAGGAAGCAGCCGGAACGCTCAGGTCGTCATCGCCATAGCCGCCGACACCTTCAAGGCGGAAGCCGTTGTCGAAGCCGAAACCAAGACCGAGATCGAAACCGATGGTTTCATCAGCGTCGGACGTACCGCCCATCGTACCGACGACATCGCGGTCGGCAGGATCATGGTCGAATTGGCCCGAAAATCCGTAAGTTGCGTCGGCGCGGGCGTACCACCCGTCCTCAGCATGTGCGACAAAGCCGGCAGACGCAAATGCGGCCGCGGCTGTCGCGCACATAAGAGTTTTCTTCATACTCAATCCCCTTTTGTGTGCCGAATGACGGGATTGTCCTCGGCCGCAGGTTCATACGGGTCAAACCACGTATGGTTCCTGAATAAACTCATTTATCAGATACTTCGAGCCCTATTAGAGTCGCGTATCAGTTGAACAGCGGCATTTTTTATAACCGCGACCCAATTGCAACAGATTGTTGCCGACTCGTCAAACTTTTGGAACTTGCAAATTGCCAATGTTTTCAATGGTCGGGAACAATTGACAAGAAAAAATGGTACCGCCTCCCCGGCTCGAACGGGGGACCCCTAGATCCACAATCTAGTGCTCTAACCAACTGAGCTAAGGCGGCACGATGAGCGGGAAATACCGCTCAATTCGTTTTGTTTCAAGCAAAACCCGGTAGCGAACTGCGCTCTACCTGATTCGTCTGGCAAATCAGACTTTAGCGACTTGCTCGAACTCGAGATCGACCGGTGTTCCGCGGCCGAAAATGGAAACCGTGACCTTGAGGCGACCGTTTTCCTCATCGATTTCTTCAACAGAACCTTCAAAGCCCTGAAACGGACCATCGTTGACCTGAACCTGTTCGCCGATTTCGAAGGAAATCTGCGGACGCGGACGCTCGGCAGCTGAGTCGGTAGAGGAACCAAGAATGCGATCAACTTCACGCTGGCGAACTGGAAGGGGTTTCTTGCCACCTTCTGCTCCGAGGAAGCCCGACACTTTCGGCGTGTCTTTTACGAGGTGATAGACATCATCCGTCATGACGGCCTTCATAAGGACATAGCCCGGGAAGTACCGGCGCTCGACGGTCTTCTTCTTACCGCGCGCGACTTCGACGACTTCTTCGGTCGGCACCTGCATGTCTTCAATCAGGTCTGCCAGTCCTTTGCGTTCCGCTTGTTCGAGAATGGTCGAAGCGACCTTCTTCTCGAAGTTGGAATAAGCATGGACAATGTACCATTTGGCTTCAGCCATGAGGCCTACGCGCTCCCTAATGAAATGTTGACGGGCCGTTCTGGTCTCAGAGGCCCGTTATCGCCTTAACGGCCAAATTGATGACGAAATCGGCTAAGAACAGAAAAAGGGCGATCAGGATAGACATGATAACGACAAAAATCGTCGCCTGGATCGTTTCCTGACGGGACGTCCACGTCACCTTGTTCCCTTCGGCACGAACCTGCCGAAAGAAGGTAATAGGACCTACGCGTTTCTTTTTCACCTTATCGGCCATTCCGACTCTCTCTTGAAAAGCGGGGAGTTAGCGGTTTTGAGCCGCCACGTCCACGGTTAAGTACACTGCTGGCATTGTCTAGGCTAGGTGGTGTCTTGTGCAGGTCCTGCAAGGGAACGCTTGAGCTCAAAGCGGTTTGCCAAATTCGCGAGGCGGCAAACCCGGAACATCCACCCGAATCGCAAACAGGCTGCCTGATAAGGGGCGGGCATCCAGCTGCGGAAAGGACAAGCCGGATCGCGCGGTCGTTATGAACAGCGTCTTCAAGTCGTCATCTCCAAACGCCACGCTGGTTGGGCGTGTTGCTGCAAGAACGATAATCCGGTCAATCTCTCCATCCGGGGTCAGTCGAATGACTCGAGATGCATCCCACAGGCAGGTCCAAAGACAGCCTTCCGAATCAATGGCCGAACCATCTGGATAGCCCGCTAGCTCGAAAGTATCAGATAAAACCTTTCGCCCGGACAGCTTGCCGGTCTCTAGATCATGATCAAAAGACAGAATTTCCTGTTCTGCAGAATCGCATGTGTAGAACTTCCGTCCGTCTGGAGAAAATTGGAACGTATTGGTAATTAGGACCGATGGCAGGCGTAGCGCGTCAACTGACCCATCCAGGCTGAATTTGTAGTAGCCACCCTTCGGTTCCTTTTCGGATTCGTCCATTGTACCGAACCATAGGGACCCGTCCGGCGCGATGCCGCCGTCATTCGTGCGATTTGTTTTCGGCTCCTCAGCCAGCACGGCAAGTCGATCATAGGCTTCGGTCGACGGGTCGTAGACTCCGATTTCCCGGTCACCGGCCATAAGTATGCTACCATCATACAGAGCAAGCGTACTGGCTTTTATGGGCAAGTCATAGCGTCGTGTATTGCCGGTTCTTGGATTGAATCTGTGAAGTTTCGCCCGCTTGATATCCACCCACCACAGGAAGCCTTCCGATGGGCTCCAGAGCGGCCCCTCACCTAGCGTGCATCCTGTCGGCGCAACACATTCGGGCGTCATGAACATCAGGCATCCTCGTTTTGGCAGATTACGCAAGTCCGAGTCATCGTAGCGACTCGTTCGTCGACAAACCAGAAAGCTTTGCAATCGGCGGCGCACCTTGGTCTAAGGCATCCTTGGCAGACCGAACCGGAGCCCAAGCGCCAGGCGCATGCGATGCCACACTGATGTACCCGCCCATTCAGGTCACGCGACATCGACAAATTGTCAATCAATCAGTCGATTCCGCAGGAGAGTCAGGCTAGTCGGTTTCAATGACCGACGACATCAATTCCTATTCGCCTGCTAGCGAAGCCATGGCTCGCTTGATCGACATCATGGCGAAACTTCGAGACAAGAACACGGGCTGTGCGTGGGATGTTGCGCAGAACTTCTCGACGATTGCACCTTATACGATTGAGGAAGCCTACGAGGTGGCCGATGCAATTCAGCGCGCCGATATGGATGAACTGAAGGAAGAACTGGGTGACCTGCTCTTTCAGGTCGTTTTCCACAGTCAGATGGCCAGAGAAGCTGGTGCCTTCGAGATTGCTGATGTGGTCGAGGCGATCAATGCAAAAATGATTCGCCGCCATCCGCACGTGTTTGGCGATGAAAGCTCAAGAACGGAGGATCAACAGGTCGCCGCGTGGGAAGTGATCAAGGCGCAAGAACGCGCTGCCAAAGGACAACCCGAAGACCCCGCCAGCGCGTTGGATGGCGTTGCGCTCGCCCTGCCAGCTCTGCTACGCGCCGAGAAACTCCAGAAGCGGGCAGCGCGAGTAGGTTTTGACTGGACCGAGGCTGATGACATCTTCGATAAGCTGGCTGAGGAAACCGGCGAGGTACGTGAAGCCATCGAAACCGGCGACCCGGACAAGATAGAAGACGAACTGGGCGATCTACTGTTCGTTGCGGCCAATCTCAGCCGTCGCCTCAATGTGGATCCGGAACAGGCCTTGCGACGCGCCAATGCCAAATTTGAACGCCGCTTCCGCGCTATGGAAGGACTCGCTGAACAGGATGGTCAGGACTTTGCAGCGCTCGATATCGACGCGCAGGAATCTCTATGGCAGCGCGTGAAACAGCAGGAGCGCGTCAGGCAGGATTAAAGTCTGGAAATTCGGAATAGAATTGACCCAGCCTGTCATTGGGCAGGCGCGCTGTCATCACAACGTTCCCGCTGTCCAATGTCGTCTCCGAAAGGACTTCCCCGTTGCGGTGCAACCAGGCCCGGGCCCGCCCGTCCTTTGTCCCCAGCTCCAACTCGATCTCGGTCGCGCCCTTCAACAGAACGGCCTCAATGAGATCGAGCAATTCGTTGATCCCTGTTCCCGTCAACGCCGAAACAAGCACAGCCGGTGTATCGAGTGGCCCACGCGCAGAGAAGGCGAGCGCATCGGCACGATCATCCGGAAGCAGGTCGGCCTTGTTCCAGACCTCAATCATGGGCGGCAATGGCAGGCCGGTCTCGGCCTCCAATTGCTCCAGCACGATCATCACATCTTCGGCCTGTTCCAGATCTGCCCGGCTCGACCGGTCGCGCACATGGACCAGGAGGTCTGCCTGCATGGCCTCTTCCAGCGTCGCCTGGAAACTGTCGATCAGATGGGTCGGCAAATCTGTGATGAACCCGACTGTGTCGATCAAGGCCGCTTCGCCGAGGGTCGGCAGGTCAAACCTGCGGATCGTGGGGTCGAGCGTCGCAAACGGCATATCCCGCGCGAATACGTCAGCGCCGGACATCTGGTTGAACAGGGTCGACTTGCCGGCATTGGTGTAGCCCACCAGCGCAATCACGGGCTTTCCGCTCCGCTTGCGCCCTGCCCTTTGCACGGCGCGCGTGCGCTTCACATCGTCCAGATCACGGCGCAGCCGCAGGATCTTGTCGTCCAGCATCCGCCGGTCTGCTTCGAGCTGGCTTTCACCGGGGCCAGACAGGAAGCCGCCACCGCCCCTCTGGCGCTCAAGGTGGGTCCAGGTCCGCACCAGTCGCGACCGCTCGTAAAGGAGGCGGGCCAATTCGACCTGAAGACGGCCCTCCTTGGTCCGGGCGCGCAAGCCGAATATTTCGAGGATTAGGCCTGTCCGGTCGATGACCTTCACTTCAAGCTTTCGCTCGAGGTTGCGTTGCTGAACCGGTGTCAGGTCACCGTCTACGACAGCTACGGTGCAATCATTCTGGCGGAGGTCTTCGGCCAATCGATCAAGAATACCTCCCGACAGCAAGACCGACGAATTCACTTTGCGAACATGTTCAGCGCGCAGGAAGGCCAAATTACAGCCAAGCGCTTCCACGAGGCCTGCCGTTTCTTGCAGACGGTCTTCGGTGGGTCTGTTTGCAGGTGTAAACCAAGGGATAATCACGCCAGCCACCTCGGGCACTGGCGTGCGATCAATCATCCTGTCAGTCAAAATGGCCTAGTCCGCATCCATTTCCTCATCAAACAACTGCACCGGGGCGCTTGGAGCAATTGTAGAGATGGCGTGCTTGTAAACAAGCTGTGGTGGGCGTCCGTCACCGCGAAGCAGAACACAGAAATTGTCAAACCAAGTCACCACACCCTGAAGTTTAACGCCATTGACCAGGAAGACTGTCAGGGGAGTCCGGGACTTCCGGACGGCATTCAGGAAGGTGTCTTGCAAATTCTGTTTTTTGTCGGCGGACATGACGGGAATCCAATCTGGCCTGTTCTTGTTATGTGTCGCGCTAACGGGATTACAGCTTCAGTGCAAGTGCGAACAGCCGTTACCCCCTCCAAAAGCTGAGGGAAAGGGCTGGAATCAGGGCTAAAACCTCCAATCGCCCGAGAATCATTGAAAAAATGATCAATGCTTGCGCAGGCCCAGTTAAGTCCACCGGATAGCTCCCCAGAACGGCTGCTGAATTGGTCAGACCGCCAATAGAGAGACGTATGGCCGGGATGAAATCCAGCCCCAGAAAGGCAAAACCGGACATGAGCAGGAATATCGAGAGTACGTAACCGATCAGATAAACCCAGACCCCTATCACGCTTCGTTCGTTCAATTCTCGATCCCGGAAACGAAATCCCAAGACCGACTGCCGATATCCGAGTTGACGGAATTCCTGACCAGCCCTTCGGGCCAGCACAATGAAACGCGCAATTTTGACTCCGCCCGCTGCAGACAGCGCCGACCCGCCGATCAAGGCCGGCAAAACCAGCACAGGAAGAGGAATGCGGTTGTAATCTGCAGGGTCAGACAGAGAGAGGCCGGACGTCGACAAGGCTGACAAAGCCCAAGACAGTCCCTCCGTTACGTTGAGATCGGACGCCACCGCAAAACCGACAAATACGAATAGCAATCCTACGAAAAGTGTAACTTCAGGGTCCGTAACAGCTTTGAGCGGCTTCCGGTCCTTCAGCGGCAACCAGATCGCCAGGCCCATGGCTCCAACTAGTAGACCAATGCCCAAAACGATAGATGGTCCTGTGTCCAGTGGTGCGCGCATGATGCCTTGTGGGTGCACCAGGCCAGTTGTCAGCGCACTCACCGAGTCGCCCAAGGCGCGTTCGGCCGGAACTCCCATGAAGACCAGAGCGGAGAACAGGGCGAGTATTGAAATTACCATCAATATGCTGACCACGCGGGCGACGCGCGGGACAGCATTGAAGAAGCTTGTTTCCGGCACGGTAAACAAGACGGTTCGATGAATGCCCGGACCGCCGAGATTGAGCGCAGCCAACACGCTGGCAGCTACCGTTATGGTGGCGAGTCCTCCCAATAGGTGCAGCATGCCGCGCCAGACAACCAGGCTGATTGGCCACTCATTGTTCTGGACAGAAATGACCGATTGCCCGGTGGTCGTAAGACAAGCAGTCGCCTCATGTATCGCGCTGAGAACGCTATCGTTTTCGACCCCTAGTATAAACGGCAAGCTAGTCGCCACCGGCGTGATAAACCACCACAGAATAACCGTTCCCAACGCATCGGAGGGTCGGGCCTTCCTATCCGGTTTGGGTGTGAGCAGCAGAACGCTGCTTGATACAACGACAATACACAGGACCATCGTGCCGAAGGCAAAGGTCTGGCTATCTTCACCCGCTGCAATCGCCATGAAGATTGACGGAATGCTGGCGGCAGCGACGATCAGCAGTAAGAAAGCAAGAACGCGGACGACAGAAGCGTAGTACATGATTTAGAAAAAGTCCGGACTGACCCGGAAGTACTTTTCAACCTTTCGAACCATCTCTTCCTGATAAAATATGATCAGATGATCTTCGGCTTGGACTGTAACATCAGGTCCGGCAATGAATACTTCCTTGCCGCGTATGACAGCAGCAGCGGTCATGCCTTCCGGCAAATCATCATAGCCAAGCGGCTTACCGATCAGCGACGACGACTCGAGCGTTATTCCCTCTGCAACTTCCGCTTTGCCATCTTCAATGGACTGAAGCCCAAGAATACGCCCCCGACGCATGCGCAGCAGGATCTGTGAGACCGTGAGGGCCCGCGGATCGAGAACAGCATCCACTCGCAGATCACGTGCCAGCCCAGCCAGCTCAGTCGCATTCACGAGTGCCAGAGTACGTTTTGCGCCCGCACGTTTGGCCAAATTGGAAATCAGCAAATTGGCCTTGTCGTCATTGGTAATCGCAACCACGAAGTCGGCTTTCGGCGCACCAGCTTCCGCAAGGATATCAGGGTTCAGCCCATCGCCCTGAATGACGATCGTTCGCTTGACCTCGGACACGACTTCATTGGCCCGTTCCACATTGTGCTCAATGAGGCGAATGCGGTTCTTGCCTTCGCGCTCCAACGTGGTGGCAACATAGAGACCAACATTGCCCCCGCCAACAATCACGACATGCCCGGACTGTTCCGATTCCCGGTTGAAGATAGACGTCAGTCGGTCGGCATGTTCATCCAGAACGGCAACATAGGCACGATCTCCCACTTTCAGCACATCAGTTGCGCGAGGCGCGCGAACCGAGTCGCCCCGCCCTATCCCGACAATTCTGGCCGACAGGTCGGGAAAAAGGCCCCGCAGCTGATCTACAGGTGTGTCCAATAGAGGGTTGCTGTCATCGATCTCCAGACCAAGCAGGCGTACCTTACCCTTGCCAAAGGTCGCACTCATCACTGCGCCCGGCGTGCGGAAACGCTGGAGGATTGCTTCACCGACTTCAACTTCGGGCGAAATGACCATATCGATCGGGAGGCCTTCCCGCGAAAAGACATTCTTCCAGGCCGGATCGATATAGGATTGCTCTCGCACGCGCGCAATCTTGTATGGAACGGAAAAAAGCGTGTGGGCGATTTGGCAGATCACCATGTTGATTTCGTCGAAATGCGTCACCGCGATAATCATTTCGCAGTCAGCAGCGCCCGCCTTTTTCAACACATCGGGATGCGCGGCATGGCCCGTGAAGCCACGCACGTCCAAATCCGTAGAAACCTGGTCCACCAAGTCCGGATTTTCATCAATGATCGTGATATCATGCTTTTCGCGCGCCAAGCGCCGGGCAATTCCGTGCCCCACGCGGCCCGCACCGCAAATCAGAACATGCATGGTCTACAGCCCCTCAACGGCCTCAGCCGTCCTGACGAGTAAGATTCGAGTTTACGCCTAAAGCCTTTAATTTTCTGTGCAAGGCCGAACGCTCCATACCGATGAACTCGGCAGTACGAGAAATATTGCCATTGAATCGGGTGATCTGAAGCGCAAGGTACTCTCGCTCAAATTGTTCTCGCGCATCACGCAGAGACAATCCGACAAGCTCTGCCGATCCGCTTTTGCCAACATCCCCCGGAATACCGGACGATTCGCGCGGCAGCTCATCAACACTTACCGGACGGCTGGAGTCAGATGGCGACAGGATCAGGATTCTTTCCACCACATTACGCAACTGCCGGATATTGCCAGGCCAATCCATCGATTGAAGAACGGCCATGGCCTCCGCTGAAAACGTACGAGGCGTCAGGCCAGAAGAATCAGCGATCCGGTTGGTAAAGTATGTGACGAGGTCCCCAATATCGTCTCGCCGCTCTGCAAGCGACGGGACCCGCAACGGCACGACACTCAACCGATAGAACAGATCTTCACGAAAGCGGCCTTCCGAAATTTCATGACGAATATCCTTGGTGGTGGCCGACATGACCCGAACATCTACGGTCACGTCCGACTTCCCGCCTACCCGTTGAAAGCGCTGCTCTGTCAGAACCCGCAAAATCTTGTTCTGGGTCCCCAGTGGCATGTCAGCCACCTCATCAAGCAACAGTGTGCCGGTATGAGCTTTTTCAAAGAGGCCAATTCGGGTTGTCCGACCCTGGGAGTCCTCTTCGCCAAACAGGGCGCTCTCCATCTGGTCCGGCGCTATGGTGGCCGCGTTCACAACAATGAAGGGACCATTTTCGCGCAGGGAATTACGATGGATGAGCCGCGCGGCAAGTTCCTTGCCGGACCCGGCTGGCCCGGAGATCATCACTCTGGAATTCGTTGGCGCTACCTTCTCAATCGAAGCTCGTAATGCCGAAGCCGCCTGACTGTCTCCGATCCATTCTTCATTGTCACCGGCTCTGTTCTTCAGCGCAGCATTCTCGTATTTCAGCGCCGCGGACTCGATTGCGCGCTCCACCATGTGCAATAGACGATCAGTCTTGAACGGCTTCTCGATGAAGTCATAGGCTCCACGCCGGATCGCCGCGACGGCTGTTTCGATGTTGCCGTGACCGCTTATCACGATGACTGGAAGAATTGGATCAATCGACTTCAGGTATTTGAGGAGCGACAGCCCATCCATTCCACTGCCCTGAAGCCAGACATCCAACACCACGAGCCGTGGCGTTCGTGCACGGACTTCCTCAAGAGCGCGTTCGGCGGTGTCGGCCGTACGGGCTGAATAGCCTTCATCTCCCAGCACACCCGCAATCAGTTCACGGATATCTGGTTCGTCATCAACCACAAGAATGTCCAAGGCCATAACGCAGGCTCCTCTACACTAGTCCGGCACGTGCCGGTGATTCATCTGTTTCTTCTTCGGGCGTCACTTCAAAAGCGTCGTGCACCCGCATCGCATTGTGCGGCAGCCAAACGCGCACTCGCGCCCCGCGCATCCCATCAAGCCTGTTCTGAAGCGAGATAGACCCACCATGATCAACTATGATCCGATTGACGATGGCCAGACCAAGTCCGGTCCCCTTTTCGCGAGTCGTGACGTATGGCTCCAGCAAGCGGTCGCGTGCGTCCTCTGGAAATCCGGGACCATTGTCTTCGATGGTAATATCGACGCCCTTGTCAGTGTCCGAGAGCACAACTCGAATTTGGCCACGCACCTCAGCCTCTTCCGGCATGCCCTCGATCGCCTCTGCAGCGTTCTTGAGCAGATTGCCCAGCGCCTGACCGATCAGGCGCTCGTCGCCAAGATAGGCTACCTGTTCAAGCTCTGAATCAAACTCCACGGCGATGTCCGGCGTAACCATGCCTTGAGAAAAACTGGTCGCTTTCAACAGGGACGTCATATCGAACTGGCTGGCCTTCGGCTTCGGCATGCGAGCGAATGAAGAAAACTCCTCAACCATTCGGCCAATATCGCCAACCTGACGCAGAATTGTTTCGATGCACCGGTCAAACACGCCGTCAGTGTCATCAATCTTGTCGGCATAACGCCTCCGCAGGCGTTCCGTGGACAGCATAATAGGCGTCAGTGGATTGCGAATCTCATGCGCGATGCGACGGGCGACATCTCGCCAGGCCAACTGTCGCTGCGCATTCACAAGCCGTGTTGTATCATCGAAGGTCAAAACGCAGCCGCCTGCCGGATCTGGCGCTGTCTTGAGCCTGAAGTGTCGTATGGCACCGTTGCGATTGATATCGATCGATGCATCGACCGGAGAGTTCTGCTGTAATGTATCGTGAGCATATCGAACGAAGTCAGGTGCCACAGCGCCCAGGCTCTCACCGTCTTCAATCGCATCAATCCCGAGCAGATCTCCGGCGGACCTGTTGGCAAGCGTGACAACCATATTGCCATCCATACGGATAACGCCCGCGCTGACTTCCGCTAGCAATGTCTCGACAAAGCGCCGACGGTCTTCTTCCACTTCGCGCGCCTGGATGAGCGCATTTCGCTGTTCTGACAATTGCTCTGTCATCGCATTGAACGACTGGCTCAGAGCATAGACCTCGTCCTTCGCACCCGTCACAGGAACGCGAACAGTGAGATCTCCGTCGCGCACGGTATGAGCTGCAATTGCAAGGCGACCAATGGGGCCGGTCACCCGACCAGCTGCTTCGAGGCCCAGTCGACCAGCGAGCAGCAGAACCAGCGCGGCGATTTGCGCATAGCCAATGGCGAAAATCGTCTGCAACCGACCACCCTGCCGCTTGGCATTATTGTATTGAATTATCTCGGCTTCGGCTTCGCGGAGACGCACGGCAGCGTTCCGATCAAAATTCTTCACCGCATAGATGTATCCATCCAGCGGTTCCGTAATATGGATCAGGGCTGTTGCGATGCCTCGATTTTCATAAAGCGTGGTCGCAATCTCGCCCCGGTCCGCCTCTTCAAAGGCAGGCGCCGGGGGCGGAATCAGGATCGCATCCTGCACGCTCTCCTGAGCAATCAGTTCAACACCATCGGCCCCCAAAATGGCGATGGTAAGGAAATCGCGAAAGGCGAGTTCCGAACGCAAGCCTTCCGAGAATGCGAGGGACGCTTCAGATGACAGGTTTCTGGCGGCTTCTGCGTCTGTGAGATTGGCCTCAACTTCACGCGCGAAGTTTTCAACATCAAGCGCGGCGAGGCGCACATCCACGTCAAACGTAGTTTCGAAATTATCGACATAGGTACGAAAGATTTCGGCGTTCTTTTCCATGACGGAATCGACGCGCTCTCCAAGCCAGTTATCCAGGCCTTGGGTAAAAATGGCTCCCAGAAAAACCGCGACGATGGCCGATGGAACAAGCGCGGAGAAACCGAACAGCATGACGAAACGGCGGGCCAGCCTGCCGCGTCCTTCACTCTCGCTGTTTGACTGGATCGTCAGGTACTCACGAACAATGATGGTCGCGAGCACAATAATGACGACAAAGTTCAGTCCGAGCAGCCAAGGTGTGGCGCCGGCGGTCGGATTGTCAGGATCGACTCCAGAGATGGCAATGAAGGTCGCAAACACGGCGACGAGAGCCGCAATGATAAAGAGACCTTCAAAGAGTGCCCAACTGGCCTTGGTGGCTTGCTGGCTCAGTACATTCGACAACGATACACCGCTCTACACATGGCCGCCCCGGCCCAGTTGCGCTTAAGTCACACTTTCGTGCCTCAAAAGCAACAGTGGTGCAGTAAAGCCACAGTCGTCGATGCAGTCAATCACTCTTCTGCAATACCCAACGCATTGATCTTGGCTCGCAATGTGTTGCGGTTCATGCCCAGCAATTGTGCCGCCTTGACCTTGTTGCCCGCAGTCACTGAGAGAGCCAACCGGATCAGAGGCCGCTCAACCTGATCTATGACGTTGGAATACACGCTTGAATCCTCATGGTCACCGCTCGCTATGAGGTCGCCCATCACATAGCGGTGCAACAGGGTTTCGATGTCTTTTTCAAAGCCGGCACTCGATCCCTTCTGCTCGCTTGCGCCGGCGCGCAGCTCCCGCTCCACATCGCGCAATGTGATCGTCTCGTCGGGACAAAGCACCGCCAGCCGCAAGACGAGGTTTTCAAGTTCACGCACATTGCCCGGCCAATCATAGGCGGTGAGCAGATCAAGCGCTGATTTGTCGAGCGTCTTCGCGGCCAGACCCTGTCGCTGCGCCCGGATGAGAAAAGCCCGAGCGAGTTCAGGAATGTCCTCCTTGCGAAGCCGCAGGGGCGGCATGGTCAGCCGCACCACGTTCAATCGATAATAGAGGTCCTCGCGGAACTTGCCGTCATCAACCAGCCTACCGAGGTTTCTGCGGGTGGATGCAATGATCCGCGCGCCACTTGAATCTCGCATCAACTTCACAAGCTGCGTCTGCGCTTCAGCGGGAAGATCACCAATCTCGTCCAAATAAAGTGTGCCGCCTTTCTGGTGGACAGCGCCTTGTTCGCCATTGTGGCCAAATAGCTGACGATTGATTTCCGAAGCAGGTAGTGCCGCAAGATCCAAAGCGACGAAGTTTCCATTTTTCGCGTCACCAAGTTGATGGATTGCACGCGCCGCCAGTTCTTTGCCGGTCCCGCTCTCTCCCTCAATCAGCACAGTCAGATCGGTGTTCATCACTTTCGCGATGATCCGATAGACTTCCTGCATCGCGTCAGACCGCCCAATCAACGGTAGACCGGCGTCGCTGATGGCCTTTTGAGATTCAGGATTGATCGCGCGGGCCGATACTTTCGGTTGTGATTTCAAGGCGCGCTGGACAAGCCCGGACAGCGTGTCGATGTCGAATGGCTTGGGCAGATAGTCAAACGCACCATGCTGCGCAGCCGAGGCTGCCGTCAGGATTGTGTTCTGGCCACTCATGACGATGAAGGGCAGATCAGGCCTGGCGAGCTTCAGCGAAGGGAGCAGATCAAAAATGGAGGCGTCCCCAAGGAACACATCCGAGACGACCACGTCGCCCTCCCCGTTACGCACCCAGCGCTCCAAGGCCTCAGGGGAACTCGTCGCCCGGACCTCATAGCCCGCAGCCACGAGGGTCTGGTTCACAATCAATCGAATGCTTGCATCATCTTCTGCAAGCAGAACGGTTTTCTCAGCCATCGGTCTTTTCCCCAGTACCAAGCGGTAACAACACTGAAAAGCGCGTCGAGCCCGGCACGCTGTCTACACGAATCTGGCCGCCATGAGCGGTCACGACTTCCTTTACAATCGACAGTCCAAGCCCACGGGCCCCAGACTTGCTGCTTTGGAAAACTTCAAAAATGGTATTCTGGCGATTGCGGGCTATGCCCTTGCCGGTGTCTTCTACCGAAACCAGCATTGCGCGGCGAAGACCTGCACCCAGTCGCGCCTGGCGGAAAGAAAGACCGGCGGCATAGGAGGTTCTTACCGTCACCCTGCCCGGCGTGTCGCCGTCCATCGCGGCTTCCGCAGCATTGCGGATGAGATTTTGGAAAGCCTGCTGCAGATGATCAGAATCCCCGATCACTGGTGGAAGGGATGGATCAAAGTCCCGTTTGAATTCCACCTTGCTCCCCATCGCGGCACGTTCCGAGGCCAAAACGCGCTCCAGGAGAGCGTGGATATTGAAAGGCTCCATGTGCGGCGCTGAAAACAGCTCGAACGCCGAAAGGCGGTTCACCAGTCGCTCGATGCGCCGGGCCTCTTCCTTGATGATTGACAACAACTCGGACTGGCCATCGACCGATTGGCGTTCGAGCAATTGCGCGGCCCCGATAATGCCGCCGAGCGGGTTTTTCACTTCATGACCCAGAATGCGGCCGAAACCAGCAACACCGGCGGCAGACTCATTCACGTCCCGCGTCGCGGCTTCACACATCGCGATCATGAAACCATTGTCGTCAGTTGATCTGACCCAGATATCGCAGATCTGTCGCGACATAAGACCAGGGCCGGTGATCGGAGTCCCCGGCGCAGTAATATCGCCCACGGTTCGATGGGCTCGGTCAAGCAGTTCGAAGACCGGGGAGTCGTGATAGACTATCTCGCTGAGAGGTTTGCTGCGGAGGCCCCGACGAGACAGCTGCAACAGGCTTTCCGCTGCTGCGTTTACCTCAACAACTTTCCTGCGTGAATCAATCAGCAACAACGCAATAGGAGACAGATCTCCCAACCGCGGAGCTGACATGGCGACGTCGCTGGCCATCAGGCGGCCTCCATTTCTCTGGATCTTGAGTAGACGGCACGAAGCGCCGATTTCAGTTCTTCGAAATCGGCGATTTGACAGAGCCGTGAGCGAAGCCTCCGCCGCTCATCAGATTCGAGCGGAAGTTGGACAGCATCAATCGCCGCCGAAACGTGCTTGCGTACCGTGCGAAGACCGAGAAACTCTCCGTAGAGTTCAACACTATCCGAAACCTGCTCAAGCAGACTATCAATCTGCTCTGAAAGGCCAGGCATCTGAAAGGTTCGACCTTCGAGATGAGCGTTGATTTGACCCGGCAGCCAAGGACGCCCCATGGCGGCGCGACCAATCATGACGCCATGTGCCCCCGACTGAGCCAGTGCAACATCAGCATCTTCGGGCGTCTCTATGTCGCCATTCACGATCACTGGCAGGGATACAGCCGCGACCGTGTCAGCAACCCGCGCCCAGTCGGCATTGCCTTTGTAGAATTGGCATCGCGTCCTGCCATGCACGGTGAGCATACAAATTCCCATCCGCTCAGCGGCGACCGCGATCTCCGGCGCGTTCAAGCTCTGGTCGTCCCAGCCAAGACGCATTTTCAATGTCACGGGCAGGCCGTCCGCACCATCGAGGGCAGCTTGAATGATTTCGAGCGCCAGAGGAACATCCCGCATCAGGGCAGAACCTGACTGCGCGCCCGTCACCTGACGAGACGGACACCCCATATTGATATCGATCACGTCGACGCCGGTCTCACGCAACAGTTGCGCCCCCCTCAGCATCGCCTCAGGACGGCTGGCCGCGAGTTGGACGATCCAGTGCCCCTGGCCATCATGACGACATGTGCGACGCACCACATCCGGACGAGCTGCAGCGAGCATGTCACCGGCAACCATTTCTGACACGACAGCAGGTGCGCCAAAGCGACTTGCTTGACGACGCATCGGCGCATCTGTCGCGCCGGACATCGGCGCGAGCCATACTCGAGGTGCCCGAAAATTGGTCATTCTACTATCTTTCCGTTTTTTTAGACTTTCGCAAGTGCACAATATGCAAGCAGTTTTCCGCGAATGTCGCCACAATCACCTGTAGCCAACCTTTGCGACCTCCCATAAAAAGCGTCGTATGAACAAGGTGATCGCCATCATAGTCGCCGCAGGCCAAGGTCGACGGGCAGAGAGTGCACGTGCGAAACAGTGGTGCGATCTCAATGGCCGACAAGTCATCGAGTGGTCAATTGAGGCTTTCAGGACACACCCTCGTATTGATGAGATTATTGTCGTTACAGGTTCGGATGTCCCGGAGGATTTCACTCCAACACACTGCCTATGCGTATCCGGTGGAGCCACTCGCACACTATCCGTCCGCAACGGGCTCAATGCGATCAATGCCCCGCAAGACGACGCAATCGTCCTGATACATGATGCGGCAAGACCGGGGCTGACCCATAAGGTGATCGATGTTCTATTGGACGCCCTGAACACACATGCTGCTGCAGCACCTGCCCTGCCCGTCCAGGATGCGTTGAAACGACAGACGGACAACACCCTGGAGACCGTCTCCCGCGAGGCCCTGTTCCGCGTCCAGACCCCTCAGGCCTTCCGGTTTGGCGCCATATCGCACGCACTCGAAGAGGCGAGTGATGATCTGGTTGACGACCTAGCAGCGGTTGAGGCGCAAGGCATCGAAGTAAAACTCGTGCGCGGCTCGGACCGTCTGCACAAAATCACCTATCCCGAGGATTTCGATATGGTTTCGAGGCTCATGGCACCGCCAGTCAGTCATATGCGTATCGGAAAGGGGTTCGACGTCCATGCTTTTGAACCGGGAGATCATGTCACGCTATGCGGCGTAAAAATCCCGCACTCCGCGTCGCTGAAGGGGCATTCTGATGCAGATGCTGCCTGGCATGCCCTCACCGACGCAATTCTGGGTGCGGCTGCACTTGGCGATATTGGCGATCACTTCCCGCCAAGCGATGACCGGTGGAAGGATGCCGATAGCGGCATGTTCCTCAAGCATGCCCAACGGCTCGTCGGCGAGCTGGGGCTAGCCATAGGAAATTGCGACATCACCGTGATCTGTGAAACACCGAAGGTGAAACCGCATCGGGAAGGTATGCGGGTTCGGACCGCGGAGTTGCTCGACCTGCCTCTGGAAGCAGTGAGCGTGAAAGCAACGACAACCGAAGGGCTTGGCTTTACCGGTCGCCGGGAGGGCATCGCCACCGAGGCCGTCGTCACGCTTTACCCAACGACGACCGAATGAGGCTCAAATCTGCTCTTCACGGCAGGCCGAACTCCACATATCGTGCGCCACATGTTTCCAGACCGACTCCGAAATCTCGCAATGTTGATCCTCGACGACGCGGCTCAAGCTCGCCTGCGCATCTGCACGGCCGAAAGCTGCACAGGTGGCCTTCTTGCAGGCTTGCTGACAGACATCCCCGGCAGCTCCGCCGTGTTCGAACGGGGCTTCGTCACCTATTCCAACCGCGCCAAAGAAGAAATGCTGGGCATCGCTGGCGATGTCATGGCTGACTATGGTGCCGTGTCCGAGCCCGTTGCGCGCATGATGGCAGAAGGCGCGCTGGACGCCAGCCGCGCTAATATCTCCGTTGCCATCACAGGCGTAGCTGGCCCCGGTGGTGGCACCCCCATGAAACCAGTGGGGACCGTCCATGTGGCGTGTGCGCGCGAAAATCGCGCCGTCATTCATGAAATGCTTCAGGTTGGCGATATCGGACGTGAGCAGATTCGTCTCGCGGCAATGGAATGCGCGCTGAAACAGATCCAGATGCAGATCGCCTAGGCTGAACCGCCATAACGCCGCTCGGCCTCGGCCAGGAAAGCCGAGAGGATCTTGTTGACCGCAAGCTCCTGATTGGCGGCGGCCAGCATGCCGATGAACGGATTCCGAAAATCATAATCGATTGAAAGCGAAATATCAGAGCCATCCTGGCTCGATGCGAGAATCGTCCACTCGGCTTTCAGCTTCCGAAATGGCCCTTTGACCAGGGACGCAACCACATTGCCGGCATTCGGGTCGGCCACGACTCGCGTGGTGAACCGCTCAACGAACCCCTTGAAACCAACGGCGGCCTCTCCGATACAGGTAAAGCTGCCATCCTGGCGTGCCGTCATTTCGGACACGCGCATGGCGGTGATCCACTTGATGAAGTTCGGATACGCCGCAATGTCGGACACAAGCTCGAAAGCCTGCTCCCCACTATACGGAACACGAACAGATTTCGAGAAATGCGGCATGCCTAAACGGCGGCAGCGGCCATCTTGGCCTCACGCGCAGCCCGCAACCGGGCAAAATCTTCGCCCGCATGGTGCGACGACCGGGTAAGAGGTGAAGCTGACACCATCAGGAAACCTTTGGAGCGGGCGATTTCCTCGTATGTCTTGAACTCTTCCGGCGACACATAGCGATCGATCGCGGCATGCTTGCGAGTCGGCTGCAGATATTGGCCGATGGTCAGGAAGTCGATTCCCGCTGACCGCATGTCGTCCATGACTTGCATGACCTCTTCCTTGGTTTCACCCAAACCCACCATCAAACCAGATTTTGTGAATTGGGTCGGATCACGGTCCTTCACTTTCTCCAGAAGTCTGAGGGAATGGAAGTAGCGCGCGCCCGGCCGAATGGACAGGTACAGGCGAGGCACCGTTTCGAGATTGTGATTGAATACGTCCGGCTTGGCGTCGATCACCAGATTTTCGGCACCGTCCTTGCGCAGGAAATCTGGCGTCAGGATTTCGATTGTGGTTCCGGGTGACATCGCCCGGATTGCCTGAATCGTGTTGACGAAGTGCATCGCCCCGCCATCGGACAGGTCATCCCGATCTACCGATGTGATAACAACATGCTGCAAGCCCATTTCGGCGACGGCCTCTGCCACACGGCGCGGTTCATCTTCTTCTACCCGGCCCGGAGTCAGTGGCTTGCCTGTGGAAACATTGCAGAAACTGCATGCCCGGGTGCATATCTCACCCAGAATCATCATCGTGGCGTGTTTCTTGTCCCAACACTCTCCGATATTCGGGCATCCGGCTTCTTCACAAACAGTGACCAGCCCTTTCGATTTTACGATCTGGCGCGTTTCAGCATAGCCCTGCGAGGTCGGCGCTTTAACACGAATCCAATCAGGTTTGCGCAGGAGCGGCGTATCCGGCCGCGACTGCTTTTCCGGGTGTCTGTGCTTACGCGTGCTCTGCGTCAGATCGATGAGATTTGCCATGGTGTGAAAATGGACGTGACCAGCTGTTTCATCAAGGGAAATACACTGCAGAGTGTTTATGCAATCTTGCATTAGGGGTTGCGACAGTGTCGATAAATGACAGATTGTTACAATAAACATGAGGCAACGCCTCGGAGGAAACGAAGGCCATCATGACCGGACAGACCATCCCGGCACCTTTGCCATACCAGCCATCTCGCACCAGAACCGACCTTTTCAGCGCGCTCTTTCGCGCGAAAAAGGAATTCGGCGCGGACAAGACGATTCTCGTTGATGGCGACGACCGGCAACTCACCTACAAGGATCTTGTTCAGGGGTCCCTCGCCCTCGGATCAGCGTTGCGCCAAGGAACCAAATCGGGTGAGGCAGTCGGCGTGATGTTGCCCAGCGGCGCCGGTGCCGTGATTGGGTTTTTCGCGCTCAGCGCCTTCAATCGCATTCCCGCCATGTTGAACTTTACCGCTGGCTCGCGAAACCTGAAGGCCGCGCTTAAGGCAGGTCAGATAAGCCGCATCATCACGGCTCACAAGTTCGTCGAGCTCGGCGGACTCGAAGCACTGATGGAAGAATTGTCGGGCTCCGCCGAGATCGTCTACCTTGAAGATGTGCGGGAAAACCTGACACTGGCCAACAAGCTGATAGCCGCTGTAGGGAGCATCTTGCCTGGTCTTGTCCGGAAACAGTCCCGCTACAAATCCCCCGGCGTCATGCTGTTCACGTCTGGCACAGAGGGCGAGCCCAAAGGGGTCGTGCTGAGTCATGAAAACGTCATGGCAAATGTTGAACAGGTACGGGCTCATATAGGTCTCAGCCCCGATACGGACAGTCTGTTCAATCCCCTGCCGACATTTCATTGTTTCGGCCTGACGGTTGGTGCGGTCTTGCCGCTCGTGGCCGGCATCCCGGTCATATTCCATCCCTCACCGCTGCAGCCCCGTGAAATCGTGCGACGGATCCGTGCGAACCAGTCGACCATCCTGCTCGCAACGGACACGTTCATCTCTCAATATGCCCGGATCGGGAATGACGGTGACATGAGCTCTGTGCGGCTGGCTGTGTGCGGCGCGGAACGGGTAAAGGATGAAACCCGCGCCCTGGTCCGCCGCAAATTCGAAATCGAAATCCTCGAAGGCTATGGCGCAACCGAAGCCTCTCCCGTCATCGCGGCCAATAAGTGGGAAGACAATCGGCCGGGAACTGTCGGGCGTCTCATGTCAGGTATGGAGTCCAAGCTGCTGCCGGTCGAAGGCATCGAAGATGGCGGTCGGCTACATGTTCGCGGGCCGAACATCATGATGGGCTATCTGCGGCCGTCAAACCCCGGCATGCTTGAACGCCCCGAAGGCGGCTGGCACGACACCGGCGACATCGTGGCGATCGATGAAAGTGGGATCATTCGCATCATGGGCCGCGTCAAACGCTTCGCGAAGATTGGCGGTGAAATGGTCTCTCTGGCGGTGGTTGAAAACTGCGCGAGCGCGATCTGGCCCGACAATCTGCACGCAGCCGTTACGCTTCCGGATCCCCGCAAGGGTGAGCAGGTCATTCTGCTCAGCGATACCAAGGCAAGCAATCGCGAAGACATTCTCGCTTGGGCCAAGAATCACGGCGTGCCGGAATTGTCTGTTCCGAAACGCGTCTATCATGTTGATGAAATCCCGGTCCTCGGAACCGGCAAGATCGACTATGGTGCTGTGCAGAAAAAAGTAGAAGCTCTGCTGAACGACTAAGCCGACGTCGTGCGTCGCACGGGCATGTGTTTTTTACCCCAATCCTTCAGGGTCAACAGGGCTGGAGCCAATTCCTGACCCTTCTCGGTCAGCACATAGTCAAACCGTTTTGGCGTCGTTGTATAGGCTTTGCGTTCCAGCACGCCTGCCTCGACAAGCCGTTTCAAGCGGTCGGCCAGGATGTGTCGTGTCATACCGCTTGAGGCAATAAACTGTTCGAAACGGGACAGGCCCAGGAAGCAGTCTCGAAGAATCAGCATCGTCCAACGATCCCCAACCAGTGAAAGCGTTCGCGCAACCGGGCACCAATTATCGGATAAATCAGACCATTTCATGCTGACACACCTATACTGATTTGCCATAGTTCCAAAATGAAACTCATTTGAGAGGGTCCCATGGCAGGCAAATTCGAATTCTATTTCGACTATATCAGTCCATTTTCTTACGTGGCCAATGCCGCAGTGCAACAAATATCCGCCCGTACCGGGGCAGATATCGTGATCAAGCCAATGTTTCTGGGCGCTGTAATGCAGGCTACAGACAACAGGCCGCCTGGCATGGTGCCGGCGAAGGGTGCATACATGATGAAAGATCTCCAACGCTGCACAACCCGCTATGGCTTGGACTTTCGGATGAACCCCTATTTCCCGATGGTCAGTACCCGCAATCTGTTGCGCGCAACCTGCGGACTGGACAATGACCCCACTGAGCAGAAGCGATTCATGGATGCCTGCTTCCAACATATGTGGGCGTCCCCAACCCCACTCAAACCAGATGATGACGATTCGGTTCGGGCAATGTGCGAGCAGGAAGGGTTCGACTTCCGTCAGATTCAGGAACTCGCTCAGGCAAGCGCCAGCAAGGACGCCATGAAAGCCAACACCGATTCAGCCATTGCCCGAGGAGCATTCGGCGCGCCGACATTCTTTGTCGGTGACGACATGTTCTTTGGGCATGACCGGCTCGACTATGTCGAAGAGGCTCTGAAGGCTCAGGCGTAAATGCCGGCCTGCTCGGCGAGTGTCTTGTAGGACTGTTCCGGGCGTGGTCCGAAATGCGCGATGACCTCGGCCGCAGCGATGTGACCAAGGTGCGCGCATGTCTCCAGCGGCAGTCCACGAGATATTCCGAACAGAAATCCCGCCGCATATTGGTCGCCGGCACCGGTTGTATCGAGAACCTGATCGACCGGCTCTGCCTTGACGCTGATGGGGTCACCGGCGCCGATCACGACCGATCCCTTCTCGCTGCGCGTAACCGCCGCGACGGCGGTGTCCTGTTGAAGCGCAGCCAAAGCCGCGTCGAAATCTTCCGTTTCGTACAGGGAGAGCAGCTCTTCCTCATTCGCAAACAGAATGTCGACATTGTTGCGAACCAATTGAAGAAAGCTCGCACGATGCCGGTCTACACAGAATTTATCCGACAAGGTGAGCGCCACTTTGCGGCCAGCGGCCTTGGCTATTTCTGAGGCAAAGACAAACGCTTCCTTGGCATCTTCGCGGTCAAACAGATATCCTTCCAGATAAAGAATGCCCCCTGCCCGCACGGTGTTTTCGTCCACGTCATCCTTGGAGAACAGGACCGACGCGCCGAGGAATGTGTTCATGCTCCGCGCACCGTCTTCCGTCACGAAGATGATGCTGCGTGCCGTGGCGGGTCCGCTCTCAAGAGGTTTCGTCGCGAAGGGCACACCCGACGCGGTCATCTCGCGTGTAAACTGGCTGCCGAGTTCATCCTTGGAGACTTTGCCAATATAGGCGGCACGTGCGCCGAAGCTCGCAAGACCGGCGATCGTGTTGGCGCCACTGCCGCCAGATGTATAGAATGGGTCCACCGCGGCCTTGGTCAGGGCTTCTGCACGATCTTCCTCGATCAAATTCATCGCATTCTTGTGAATGCCCCATTTTTCGAGGAACGCATCGTCCGTTTTCGACATCACATCCACAATGGCATTTCCCAAGCCGACGACATCGAAGCGGATTTCACTCATTTCACAGATTCCCTGATTGCTCGGCGCCAATTGCCAGAGCTGCCCGCTGGACGCAACAGTTGCGCATGATAAACGCCTGCGGATGAAAATTGCATATTTGTCCTCCCAAGTTACCCAGCCCGGCTCTCCCATCCGGCGGTCCGATGCGTTCGAGCACGATTACATGATGCGCGCATTGAGACCCGAATTCTCAGAGCGTGGCATGGACATTGTGGATATCTGTTGGGACGATAGTTCTGTTGATTGGTCAAACCATGACGCCGCGCTGATTGGCACGACGTGGGATTATTGGGACCGACAGGACGAATTTCTGACCACGCTTGAGACCATTGAGGCTCAGACACGCTTGTTCAATCCTGCCGCGCTGGTCCGCTGGAACAGCGACAAGGTCTATCTCAAGGATCTCGCAGCTCGCGGCGCAGATCTGATCCCGACTCTCTGGATTGATGAGATGACCGACGATCAGTACCGAAGCGCCTTTGACGCGCTCGGCGAAACGAAGCTGGTGTTCAAGCGTCAGGTCGGCGCAGGGGCGAGCGGTCAGCACTTGCTGAACTCAGATGACCCAGCCCCTAGGATGCCACACCCAATGATGGTGCAGCCCTTCCTGTCGACGATCCAGACCGAAGGCGAACTGAGCTTCATCTTCATAAATGGTGAGCTGTCGCACGCGCTGATCAAGCGCGCCAAGCCCGGCGACTATCGCATTCAGTCGACTTATGGCGGCCAGGAAGAAACGATCGAGCCGAGCCGGGCGGATCTGGAAGTAGCGCTGGCGATACTCGGTCTACTCGACGACATCCCGCTATACGCCCGGGTCGACATGCTGCGCCATCCTGACGGCTCCCTGCTCCTGATGGAACTCGAATTGATCGAGCCATATCTTTATCCGGAACAGGGCGCACGTCTTGGAGGACTTATCGCCAAGGCCGTGGAGACCCGTCTAAAAGCGGGTTAGGCGACCTTAATCGCCGAGCGTGTAGACGAGCGAGAATTTCGTGGCGGTATCGGTTGCCTCATAGGTTGGCTGAGGCGCAGTGTCGTGGCGCACATCGAAGGACACGCGAGCCGCGAGGTGGCCATTCAGCGCGGCGGTCAGCCCGATACTGTTATTGATCTGAGTGGATTCCTGGCCATAGACCACATTGGTCTTGTTGCTCAGAGACACAGCCTCATTGAAGGCATAGAAATACTCAGACTGCGCTACCGCACCCAGTGACTCTTCAGTACTCGCCGGCGTGATCGTTACAGCCCCGGTGCTATCCGTCGTGATCTGACGTTTGACTTCATCAATCTTGAAACCAGGGCCGCCGCGCACCGTCCAATGATGGTCTTCATCATCCAGGACATGCCAACCGACACCCCCACCAACAAAAGTACGGCTGTCGAAGCCGGTAAACTGGTCGACCTCATAGGAGGCCCGTCCGAAAGTGAACATCGTGTCGTTGAAGTCATGCTCCAGGTCCACCGCGCCGAAGTAGCGGTTACGGCTCTCAACGCCATCTTCCTTGCCGTAGTCCCCGGAGAGCTGAATCCCGAAATTCCAATCGCCGGCACCGCGATCAAGGTCGATGCCGAGACCGGCTTCAGACGTTTCCGTGTTCCCGGTTGTCAGTCCTGCGCTGAGGGAAGACTCCCCCGACCAGCCATCCTCAGCCACAGCTGGCAGGCCGGACAGAAGACAGAAGGAGGCTGCGCCAAGGACGAATTTTCCTATGCGGTTCATGCGGTACGCTCCATTTTTACCTGTGCGATGCGGTGTCGGTTGGAGGTGGCCGTGATTTGGTTAAATTTGGGCGAACTGGAGGCAAGCCGCGTGTAGTGCAGTCGCGACACACCCCACCCGTCAGGCTTTGGGACCAAGAGACGATACAGCGGACGGGTCAGGTGTCTTGGGTTTGAACCGGCACAAATCGGATATGGCGCAATGCCAGCATTCGGGTTTGCGCGCCTTGCAGACATACCGCCCGTGCAGGATCAGCCAGTGGTGCGCGCCCTTCTTGAAGTCGGCGGGCGTCGCACGTTCCAGCCCGGCTTCGACCTCGTCCGGCGTCTTGCCGGGGGCTAGCCCTGTCCGATTCGAGACGCGGAAAATGTGCGTGTCGACCGCAATTGTGTGGTGCCCAAAGGCTTCGTTCAAAACCACATTGGCGGTCTTTCGGCCGACACCGGGCAAGCGCACAAGTTCTTCCCGCGTTTGCGGCACGTCGCCGCCGAATTCATCCAGCAACATCTGGCTCAGCGCGATGACGTTCTTGGCCTTATTGCGCCACAAGCCAATCGTCTTGATGTGCTCCGCGACGCCGGCCTCCCCCAGCGCCAGCATCTTTTCCGGCGTATCCGCAAGCGCGAACAATTTCGCAGTGGCTTTGTTCACCCCGACATCGGTGGCCTGTGCCGACAAGGCCACAGCCACGACCAGCGTGTACGGATTCACGAAATCAAGTTCTGTGCGAGGATCCGGGCGATCTGCGGCAAGTGCCGAAAAGAGCGCGGTCGCCTTCTCGGGTCCAAAAACGCGCGGAGCGCGCTTCTTCTTGGTTTTCGGGGTGGATTTGAGCTGTGTCATTCCGCCTGTCTAATGCCCCCTCGCCTTCGCACAAGGCCATGCTATTTTAGACATATGAGCGCGCCGAACGAAATCATCTATATGGACGCCGTTCTTCGGCCCAATCAGTCGCTCAGCCAGCGCGGCTTCGCCATCGTCATGGCAATTGTCGGCGGCGTCAGCTTCCTGACGGGTATCGCCTTCATCTCGATGGGGGCCATCCCCGTGATCGGCTTCTTTGGTCTGGATGCCCTCGCCTTCTACTTTGCATTTCGCATGTCCTTCCGACAACAGCGGGAAGAAACCCGAATCGTCGTGACAGCTGAAGAGCTGCGGTTAACTCACAAAGGCGCCAATGGCAGCGAGAAGTCAGCGACTGTGCCGTCCGCCTTCGCGAGAATCGAACTCGATGAGCCGCTGAACGCGGATAGCTGGTTGCGGGTTGAATACGGCCAGACCGCCTATGTCATTGGGCGTTTCCTGACCTTGCCAGAACGAAAGTCGCTGGCCCGCGCGACACGCGCAGCACTACAGAATGCAAAACGCGAACGGCATATCGCAAAAAAATGACGCCTGCGTCATAGTTTTTTCAGAATAGCCGTGTTAAGGTGACGCCGACGTCATAAATCGAGCCTGAGACAAAGGCTTACTGTCGGAGGAAAATTGATGGCTGCTGATACGGTTCACCTGCTTGATCACCCTGCCCTGGAGCGCCCGAAGATCACTCACCGTGATCCGCTCTTCGAAGGCTATCTCGAAATTGGCGAAAAGGCACCGCCTGCCAGTTCGCTGCCTCTTGCGGAGCTGCACCCCGAGGATCCGGAACTCTGGCGGCAACAGGCGATGTGGGATCGTTTCGAGCGACTGCGCAATGAAGCCCCCGTGCATTATACAGCTGACTCCTTTGTCGGCCCGTTCTGGTCGATCACCCGCTATGAAGACATCATGGCGGTCGATACCGACCACAAACGCTTCTCTTCCAGCTGGGAACATGGCGGCATCACGCTGGGCAGCCCACCGGAAGATTTTGAGCTGCCGATGTTCATCGCAATGGATGAACCGCGCCACTCTGAACAGCGCAAGACGGTCCAGCCAGCCGTTGCCCCAAACATGCTCAAGGAATTCGAGCCACTGATCCGCTCGCGGACCCAGGGCCTGCTCGACTCCCTTCCGGTTGGTGAGCCGTTCGACTGGGTCGACACCGTCTCCATCGAGCTGACCACGATGATGCTGGCCACACTGTTCGACTATCCATTCGAAAAACGTCGCGACCTGACCCATTGGTCCGACATGGCGACCGGCATGAACAATCCGGACATCTGCCCCGGCGGGGAAGAACAGTGGAAGCGCGAAATGATGGAATGTCTCGCCACTTTCATGCAGATCTTCCAGGAGCGTGGCGCGCAGCCGCAGAAGAACGATCTGATCAGCCTGCTCGCGCATGGTGAGAAGACCCGCAACATGACGCCAATGGAACTGCTCGGGAACGTCATTCTGCTCATCGTGGGCGGCAATGACACGACCCGAAACTCGATGACCGCTTCGGTCTACGCGCTGAACAAGTTCCCAGCAGAATATGACAAGCTGAAAGCAGACCTGTCGCTGATCCCGAACATGGTCTCCGAAACGATCCGCTGGCAGACGCCGCTGGCTCACATGCGCCGCACGGCGCTCGAAGACGTCGAGATGCACGGCCAGACCATCAAGAAGGGCGACCAGGTTGCCATGTGGTATGTCTCAGGCAACCGGGACGAACGCTTCTGGGACCGTCCGAATGACTATATCATCGACCGTCCCGATGCCCGTCGGCATATCTCGTTCGGCTTCGGTATCCATCGCTGCGTCGGCAACCGTCTCGCAGAACTACAGCTGCAAATCCTCTGGCAAGAATTGATGGAACGCTTCAGCCATATCGAAGTGCTCGACGAACCATCCTTTTCTGCGGGCGGCTTCGTGAAGGGGTACACATGGATGCCAGTGGTCCTGCACGGCAAATAAGTTTTGGCTGACGCCACGCCAAGACGATAAACCTCCCATCAGACCAGATGGGAGGTTTTTTCATGGACGTATCACAGGCAGTCGCGCAACGTATCTCCACACGGGCCTTCAAGCCCGATGCACTTTCTGAAGCCGATATCCGCGAGTGGCTGAATCAGGCCCAGCGGGCGCCCTCCGGCGGCAACACACAGCCTTGGCGAACCATTGTCGTCACTGGCGACGCCAAGGATGCCGTCATCAGCATGGCCGCGCCTGTACTGGCTGCAAACCCAAAGGGTCAGCCAACAGATCGCCCCATTTACCCGAAAGACCTCTGGGAGCCCCACGAAGCGCGCCGCCGCAAAGTGGGCGAGATGATGTACGAAACGCTTGGCATTCCGCGAGAGGATCGCGCAGCGCGCATCGCCTGGTTCGCCAACAATTTCCGTTTCTTTGACGCCCCCGTGGCGACATTCATCGTCATCGATGAGCGGATGGGACATGGTCAGTGGGGTCACACTGGCATGTACCTTCAAACCCTGGCACTGCTCGCGGAAGAGCGTGGCTGGGGGACGTGCATGCAAGAATGCTGGGGCATGCTGCGCCCCGCCCTGAAAGACCATTTCAAACTGGCAGATACCGAAATGGTCTGGTGCGCGATGGCGGTCGGAAAGCCCGATCCATCCCATCCGGTAAACACATTGCGGGCCGAGCGTGCACCATTGGAAGAGATCGCAGAACTGCACGGCTTCTAATTTCGGCCCTATTCCTGCCGGATCGGTATGGCGCAATGAGATCATGCTCACACGTCGTGCCGCCATCTTGGGAGGTTTCAGTGTTCCGCTTGCGCCGATCCGCCTCGGGCAGAGAACGCTTCCGTGGCAGACTCGCCTCGCATTTGCTGCGAGATCCCAGATCGGGATCACACGCATGTATGACCCGGCCTATGCCCACCTCTCCTATCCGATGGGAGATGTGGAAAGATCGCGGGGCGTGTGCACCGATGTGATTGTGAGGGCCTATCGCGATGCGTTCGCAATGGACTTACAGCAACTTGTTCATGAAGACATGACCAACGCTTTCAGCAAGTATCCGACAATCTGGGGCCTGACCCGCCCTGACCGCAATATCGACCATCGTCGCGTACCAAATCTGGAAAAATATATCGAACGCCACGGCCTCGCCCTGTCAACGCCGCCAGACGATACAGGCTGGAAGGCAGGCGATCTCTATACGATGCGATACAAGGAGAGCCTTCCTCATATCGGGATTGTTTCTGACAAGACCACACGGACGGGACGCCCTATGGTCATTCATAATATGGGTTGGGGAACGTCCGAGGACGACATTATCGGTCAGTTTCAGCATGAGCGCCGCTTCAGGCTGGCGCCTCGACCGGCTGCTTGACCCTGCCCGAAATCAGCAAGACGGTCCCGATCGCAAGTAGTGGCAGTATTCGATGATGATACCGGTCGGGTGGACCCGACAGAAGGGCAAACAGCGCGTCATTGGCGATGGCGATCAATCCAATACCTATGATGGTTCTACGAATATCTGCACCAGTCCGTCTCCAACCGAAGAATAGTGCGGCGGCAAATGCAAGATAGCACCCATACCTCAAGACCGTCGCGCCCAACTCCACCGGCACCGCCGCAAAAAATCCCTTCGCCTGATGTGAGGCGTAGAACGGTTCTGGAAAAGGCTCTGACAAGACAGGTTGGAAATCGAATTGGGTTGCTGGCCCATAATAGCTCAGAAAATCCAAAAAGATGGTACGGGCCAAGGGTACAGGCTCAAACATGAATGCATCCTTGAGTATGGGAAGCGCATGGTGCTCCTCAAACGTGGCCAAGTCGAATTCGCCCTCTGAGGTCATCCAGACATCCCAGAACAGATCACGCCGACCTTTGTTCTCTGGATAGGTTTTAATCCTCGCCACTTCGTCAGCGGCTTCAGACAGAACCAGATTTCCGGACCGGTCTGCTTCCCTCCGCAGCAATTCCGGCTGGACCGAGAACACCCGGGCGGCGGGAAACGTTTTCGAAAGTCGCGGCGTCTCAGGCATGATCATGGCATCAAGCAGCACGTTCATGCCAAAAGCGATGACCGCGGCAACCATGCCAGCCACGACTTGCCGCCTCGAACGGAAAAGCACCGCCGCCAGCACAGCGAAAACAAGAGCAAAAATCTGTCCTGATCCGTGACCTGACAAAAGCAGGCCAGCTAAAATTCCCACATATACTTCTGGAAGCTTACGTGCAGACAGGAGCAGCATGATCGCTGGAAAGAACCACGCATCGACCAGGACTGCGCTCGTATAGATCGGCTGCAGGCTGAGCACAATCAGTATACACAACACTATGCGGCTGGGGCGAATATCGTAAACGCGGAACAATAGAATCCATGCGCCCGCAACCATTGCGCTATTGAGGATTGGCATCGCCCAATACCCAACCAGTTTGTAAGGCAGCGTCAGCAGCAGGGCCGGAAACTTGCCCCTGAACCAGTTTGCCCCCTTCCCTGAATAGGCTATGGAGTCAGACATCACCAGCGGGAATCCGTTCAGCACCGCAGGCAAGATCAGTACCGCGAACAGAGCGTAAAACCAGATCGCTTCCTTCGACGTAAAGCGTTGAAGGAGAGTGACAGGCATCATCCGCACCCAAGCACTATCTATTCGTCATCATCCCATGCATCCATGGGCTGCTCCGGAATACGCGGCTGCTTTGCCAGCTGGATCACGGCCGCTTTCACATCACCGCTGTCGAACTCATCAACATCAGACTGCGCACGTTCCGGTGCGCGCGTATAGGAGAACACACTGACGGAAGCATCATCTTCGCCATCGAGATCGGCCTGAGCATCAATGCCATTGTCTGACGAAGCCATTTCCAGGCTGACACCCTCATCGGTCTCTGAATCCTCGTCATCGCCTTCTTCCATGAAGTCTGTGACGAAAGATTCTGTCTCCGCGATCTCAGGGGACTCCACCTCTGGCGCTTCTTCGCCGTTCAGGGCTTCCTCGTCCGGCATCTGGAAACCGTCCGGAATAACATCCGACAATAGCCCCTCGGCTTCGAGATCGGCTTTGCCCGGCAATGTGTCGAGGCTTTCCAGCCCGAAATGCTCCATGAAGGCATCGGTCGTGCCATAGGTGATTGGTTGACCCGGGGTTTTGCGGCGGCCCTTGATCTTCACCCAGCCGGTTTCCAGCAATGTATCGATTGTTGTCTTTGACACCGCAACGCCGCGCACTGCCTCAACTTCAGCTCGCGTGACCGGCTGGCCATAGGCAATAATCGCCAGCGTCTCGAGCGTCGCCTGGCTCAGTTTTTTCTGAACCTGACGCTCTTCCACAAACAAATAGGAAAGATCGGAAGCCGTCTGGAAGCGCCATTTGCCCGCGACTTCGACCAGATTGACCCCACGGTTCACATATTGTGCCCGGAGCGCCATCAACACTTCGGCCGCTTCGACGCCGTGCGGCAAAGTCTCGGCAATCTGCTCGGCGCTCAGCGGCTCGCCAGCGGCAAACAGGATGGCTTCAGCACGGCGGATACCCTCGACCAGCGCTTCGCTGGCGCCTTCGGTCAGGGCCTCTTCGGAACGACGATAGGCAAACGCCAACTGCGCAACCGCGTCGCGTTCTGTTTCAGGAGTGTCGTCAGTCATCAAGTACTTCTCAAGCGGTTGCATCTCTGCCCCCTTCCGGTCTGATACCCGCATTGCGCAGGTAAAGTGGCGCAAAGTGCTCGTCCTGGCGCACATCGACTTCGCCATCGCGGGCGAGTTCCAATGCAGCCGAGAAGACACTTGCGGTGACAGACCGAGGCGGCAATTCCGGGTCCACGTCTGTCATGGTTGAGCGGATCTCGTCCAGCGAAGACCACTGCTCTAACTGTTGCCTGAGTGCGCGCAGTGTTGTTCGCGCCAGTTCCAGCGGCAAAACAAGCTGTTGCTCAATCGTGTGCGGGCGTTCCTTTTCGCGGCGATCGCGAATCGTCCCGAAGGCTTGTGTCAGCTCGTACAGCGACGCTTTGTATTCAGTGTGCTTGACGACTTTGGGCTGTACCGGCGCACCGCGCAGGAAGACCACATTGTCGAGAATAGGCCCCGCTTCGAGTTCTTCGACGGCCCCGCGCATGGCATCAAGCCGCTTCAGGCGAAAGGCCAGCCGCGCTGCCATTTCTTCGCCAGTTGGTTCGTCTTCCGCGGCCTTTTCCGGCTTCGGCAACAAAAGGCGCGATTTCATGAAGGCCAGCCAAGACGCCATCAGAAGATAGTCGGCCGCCAGATCGATGCGCTGAGACTTCGCCTCTTCGATGAAGTCGAGGTATTGCTCTGCCAGCGACAGGATCGACAGATGCAGCAGGTCGACCTTCTGCCGGCGGGCAAGCTCCAGCAACAGATGAAGCGGGCCTTCATAACCGCCAACATCGACCGTAAAGAGATCGCCGGCTTCGGCCTCCTGCGCGTCTGCAGACAGCGCATCAATCGAGATCATTTCGGAGTTCATGCCGCCCCCGCCAAATGAGGAAAATATGACTGGAATGTCTGCCAACCCTCAACGAGGTCAAACTCCTCCTGATGGGTCGAGAGTGCTTCAGCACGCAGTGCCCGCTCCAGTGGCCGTCCCGTCAGCTCTGGCGAAACAGCTGCGACTTCAGCCATTTCTGAATGGATCGCAAGTGGATCAGAAAGAAAGCCGGAACAGTGCAATAGCACGTCACAGCCCGCAGCAATCGCCGCTTCGCTCCGCTCGCCCAGGCTACCGCCCAGCGCCTGCATCCCGAGATCATCCGTCATCAGCAAGCCATCAAACCCGATTCGCGCGCGGATCACGTCTTGAATCATGATTTTTGACAGAGTGGCGGGGACATTGGCGTCAAATGCATCATAGGAAATGTGCGCTGTCATCGCCATTGGCGCATCGGCGAGACGGGCAAAGGCATCAAAATCTTTCGCCAGTTCCGCTTCGCTCGCCGCTACGCGAGGCAGCTCCAGATGGCTATCGCACATGGAGCGCCCATGACCCGGAATATGTTTGATCACGCCGGCAACACCGCCGGATGCGAGCCCTTTCAGAGCCGCGCCCGCGAGACTTGCGACCGTTTCGGGATCAGTGCCAAAAGCCCTGTCGCCAATTACGTCATGTGCGCCCGGAACCGGCAGATCGACGACAGGCGCACAATCTGCATGAATCGACAGGGCAGCGAGTTCTGCGGCGATGAGCCTGTGGCCGAGCCAGGCAGCGGAAAGTCCCCGCTCACGATCATTGGCAAAAATATCGGCATAGTCCTGACCACGCGGAAAAAGAGGCCATTCAGGCGCCTTCAACCTTGCCACACGTCCACCCTCCTGATCGATAAAGATCAGGCACGGCCGATTCATCGCGTTCCAGATGTCATCGACGAGGCTTCGGACTTGGGTCCGCGATACGCAGGAGCGGCCCATCAGGATGACCCCCCAGGGCTGCTCGGCGGCGAACAGTGCCGCTTCCTCCTTCGTGAGCACAGGCCCCGAAACGCTGAGGATGCAAGCCTTGATCACTATCCTGTCACCACAATGCAATTGTCACCGCCGGCCTTCACCGCATCACAGAATTTCGATGCTTCAGACCGTTCTGCAAAGCTGCCGACGCGCAACCGATAGAAGACACCCTTGGCTCCAAGATCGGCTCGTTGGATACGCTTCTGTGCACTCCGGTAGAGGCCGGGCTTTGTACTGTTCATTTTCGCCCAGGCGGTTTCAGCGGCGTCTTGTGAGCGGAAAGCTGCCAACTGGACGAGGTAAATACCATCATCGGTAAAGGCAAACTGTGAGGACGCTTCGCTGGCGACCGGCGCCTTCCGCGGCGCGGGAGCAGGCGCCTGCACCACCGGATTCGTTGGCACGACACGCAGGGTCTCTTCCTCATCCTCTGGCATCGCCTCCAGGTCAGCCAGTGCGCGTACTTGCGCATCATCAGGCTCGATGCCTTCCCGGCCTGGCCTGAGCTCAATTGGGGGGCCGCCTTGCAGCGCATCACCACCTTCAGTGTCATTTGCAGCGAAGTCGGTGCCCGGCTCCACTATACGCTCGGAGTCATCCATCTGATCGTAGAAGCGCTTGTCAGTGTCTGGGACTGCAACACCTTCACGATCTTCAGGCGCACGCTTGTAGGGCTCTTTATCGGCGATTACGCTGGGGATACCGGCACCGTTGTCCCGAACTCCCTGACGATATGTGTTCCAAACAACTGCGCCGAAGACGAGCAAGACCCCCACGGCAAGCGCCAGGATGAGCGGTCCGCGCGTGGAATCGTCCTCGCGAACATCAAATCCGCGGTAATCGTCTTCGAACGGGGAATAATCCCGCTCGTCGTCCCGATATCGCCCCATGGAATCATCCTCAGATTAGGTTCACAGAGTTAAGATTACGGCGTGTTTCGTTAACGACACTTGAATATTCAAGAGCTTTCACAGGCCTCGGCGCCTGCAACGCTTTAAAACCGGTAAATGTGATGACAGTGCGGCTAGCGCAGTACATCCGGATGATAAAGGCGCCGGTGTTCCTCGATTGCGTAGGAATCTGTCATCCCGGCGATATAGTCACAAACAATGCGCGCGCGGCGCGCTTCGTTGGCCTGCGACGCATCTTGCCGCCACGGGCTCGGCAGCGTGTCAGGCTCACTCAGGAAAATCTGAAACAGCTCGGCGAGCATGCGTTTGGCTTTGCTGCGCATGCGGTTGACTGTATAGTGTTTGTACATCCGCTCATACAGAAAGGCGCGCAGCGCCCGCTGACGGCTTTCCAGTTCCTCCGAAAATGCAACGAGTGGCACATCCATGGCGCGCACTTCCGCGGCGCTCTGTGGCGCGTACTGCTTCGCGCGCCGGCCCGTCTCGGCGGTCAGGTCGTTTACCCACAGGCCGATCAGGCGACGAACCGCCTCATAGGAGACCATCCGGTCGCTTAAATGCGCATATTCCAGTTTCACCGCGCGGAACTCGTCCCCGACGATCGGCAAATCCATCAGATCGTCAATCGTGAACAGGCCAGCGGCGATACCGTCATCAATATCATGATTATTGTAGGCGATGTCGTCTGACAGTGCAGCCACCTGCGCTTCCGGACCTGCAAACTGGTGCGGCTCCAAGTCCATGAAGTTCGCATATTCCCGAAAAGCGGCCGGTAGCGATTCCACCGGTGTATCGCGCGTCACCATCGGGCCATTGTGCTTTACGAGGCCCTCCAGCAGCTCCCAGGTCAGGTTCAGGCCCTCAAAATTGGGGTATCGGACCTCCAGCTTGGTCACAATACGCAGGGTCTGGGCGTTATGGTCAAACCCCTCATAGTCCGCCATGCACGCGTCCAACTGGTCCTCACCCGCATGCCCGAAGGGCGGGTGGCCCATATCGTGGGCGAGCGCCAACGCTTCGGCGAGGTCTTCGTCCAGACCGAGCGTACGGGCAATACTGCGGGCAATCTGGGCGACTTCGAGTGAATGCGTCAGGCGGGTGCGGAAATGATCGCCCTCATGTGCGACAAACACCTGTGTCTTCTGCTTCAATCGCCGGAAGGCGGTCGAGTGGATAATCCGGTCTCGATCACGCTGGAAAGGCGTTCGAGTCGCCGATGGCGCCTCCGGGAAATACCGGCCGCGGCAATCTTCGTGCCGGGTGGCATACACTGATCTCTTTTCCATTGGCTCGGGAATCCCTATGTTGAGGTCATGAGCACGACAACTGCCCCCGATGTGACCCTTACAGCCTCGGCTGCCAAGCGGATTAATGCGATTCTGGCCAAACAGGACGGCGTTGATTTTCTGCGCGTCTCCGTCGAAGGCGGCGGATGTTCAGGCTTTTCCTACAAGTTCGACTTCGACCAAGCGGCCAAGGAAGACGATATCGTCCTGGAACGCGATGGCGCAAAAGTGTTGATCGACGAAATGAGCCTCGAATTCCTGAAGGGCTCACAGATCGATTTCACGACCGAACTGATTGGTGCTGCCTTCAAGATCAGCAACCCGAATGCTACGGCGGCTTGCGGCTGCGGAACCAGTTTCTCGATTTAACTTGCTTCGCCCCACGGCATGTCCGCTAGCTGGATGACACCCTAGCGAGGAGACAAACATGCCGACCGCTCAGCCCTTCCGCATCGACATTCCCCAGGAAAAGCTCGACGCCATCATGGCGCGGGTGAAAGCCTATGACTGGTTTCCAGCCCCGGCCAATGAAGAAGGCTTTGCCTACGGCATGTCCACACCGGTGATGAAAGACATCCAGCGCTATTGGATTGCAGGCTATGATTGGCGCAAATCAGAAGAGATCCTGAACAAGTATCCCAGCTACAAAGTCGAGATTGATGGTCAGATGATTCACTTTGTCCATGTCGTGGGCGAAGCTGGCGGGCGGCGCCCCCTGCTCATCACACATGGGTGGCCGGGTTCAGTTTTTGAATTTTGGGAAGCGATCGCGCCCCTGGCCTTTCCATCCCGCTATGGCGGCAAGGCCGAAGATGCTTTTGACCTGATCATCCCTTCCCTGCCCGGTTACGGATTTTCAGGGCGGCCAAAATCCCCGATCGGACCCCGAGGCACGGCCGCGCTTTGGGACACTCTGATGCGCGACATACTGAAATATGACACCTATCTCGCTCAGGGCGGCGACTGGGGCAGTATGGTGACCTCCTGGCTCGGCTTCAATCATGGCACAGTCGATGGCAAGGGCGGTTGCCGCGTGATCCATCTGAACATGGTCGGCTTCCGCCCGACACCCGCCACGCCGCAGACCGAGGCCGAAGGCGAATGGCTGGCCGCGTCGCAGGGCGCCATGCAGCGCGAAGGCGCCTATCTGATGCAGCAGATGACCAAGCCCCAGACGCTGGCGATGGCGCTAATGGATTCCCCGGTCGGCACTGCAGCGTGGATCATCGAGAAATTCAATGGCTGGTCAGACCTGTCCGACGGCGGACTTTTGGATACTTACTCAAAAGACCAGCTGCTCACCAATGTGATGATCTATCTGGTCAATGATGCCATGGCCACCAGCGTCTGGTTCTACAATGGCTTTGCGCAGGAAGGTGGCAATGCCCTGCCAGAAGGCGTCCGGTGTGAAACGCCGACGGCGTTCGCGAACTTCCCCGGCGAGCCCGTCTACAAACCCGCGCCGCGGAGCTGGTTCGAGAGAGCCTACAACCTCACCCGTTGGACGGATTTGCCGCGCGGCGGTCATTTCGCAGCGATGGAAGAGCCCGAACTATATGTCGAAGAGATCCGCGCCTGGGGTAACAGCGTAACTGAGCCTGAGGGCTGATGGCTGCCTGTCCGCAGGGTGATCCCAACCGAGCCGGGCGATGGCGCGTCACCAATCCGACCGCCGGGTGAAGCCGTTTATCTTGGCCGGGCTGCGGGGTTTTCGTCTTCTTCCGCAGCTAGGTCTGGTGAAATCCAGCAGTCTGGTCTGGCAACCAGTTGAATTTCACTGCGCGGATGGGACGGGCCCCAATGCATGGGGGCACCTACTATCCAGTAATTTGACTAATCGTCCTCGTGACAGCGGAGCCCTGCTCCCATCCGCAAGGACCGATCCCTGCACAAACCGGATGGCATCCGCCAGTCCGGCTATTTGCGCAGGTCCTTGGCCAGATTGTCCAGCACGGCATTGGCAAATTTCGCTTCCTGCTCGTCGAAGAAATCATGCGCCAGAGACACGTACTCATCCAGGATGATGGCGTTCGACAAATGTTGGTGCGCGATGAATTCAGCGGACCCCGCGCGTAAAAGCGCGCGCATGGTTGCATCGAGCCGGGTCAGCTTCCATCCGTTTGCCAGCCTCCCAAGGATCGCCTTGTCGATGGCTGCCTGATGATCAACGACCGCGTTCACGATAGATTTGAAAATATCGGGATCGGCTTCCTCGATCGGTTCTTCGTTCGGACCAATGCCGAGCCGGTCTTCCATGAAGGCGCGAATGGTCGCGCGGGCCGACTTGCCGGTCTGCTCCATTTCATAAAGCGCCTGAACGGCTGCGAGGCGCGCTCCCGCCCGCCTCGCCCGTGTAACCTCGAAGGGTATATTCTGGTCGTTCACCGAATGAGTTCCTTGCGGAATTTGATCATGGCCAAACAGGCGTCTGCGGCATCCTTGCCCTTATTGCCGCGCTTGCGGTCAGCGCGGGCGAGCGCCTGCTCTTCATTCTCGACAGTCAGGATGCCATAGCCAATCGCCTGACGACGCTGCACGATCAGATCCATCAGACCGCGGGCGCTTTCACCACAGACATAGTCGTAATGGCTGGTTTCGCCCCGGATCACGCAGCCCAGTGCCACAGCGCCGTCAAACCGGCCACTGTCGGCCGCCATGGCAATCAGGCCCGGCAGCTCGAACGCGCCCGGCACTTCCATGACCGTCACAGTCGCGCCAGCAGCTTCAAGAGCTTCCAGCGCGCCAGCTTCCAGCTCATCGGAGATGTGCTTGTAGTATTTCGAAATGGCGACAAGAACGCGGTCTGCCATCAGTTGTTCTCCTCATGAAGATTGCGCCACCCCTCTATCGTCAGGCCGTAGCCGTCAAGGCCTGCCAAGCGGGTGGGCTGCGTTCCGGACAGGTAGATCATGCGACGTACGCCCAAATCCCGCAGAATTTGAGCACCGACACCGTATTCACGAATAGGCGCGGTCGGATCGGGGGCCACTGAGGGCTTCAGGCCGAGCCGTTCGGCAATGATGTTCGGCCGCATCGTGTTCACGAATACGACCACGCCCGGTTCTTCAGCGTCAGCAATCACGCGCATCGCGCGCTCAACCAGGCCGTGTCTTGGGCCGTTTTCTCCCAGCACGTCCGACAGGATGTCCATCCGGTGCACCCGCACCAGCGTTGTGCTGTCCGGCGTGATATCCCCGTGAACGATGGCGATATGTTCCGAATTGTCGAGCGCGTTACGGAAACAGACCGTCCGGAACCCTTCCCCGTAACCGGAATCGAGCGGCGCTTCGACGCGGCGCTCCATGAACCGGTCATTCTTTCGGCGCCAGGCGATGAGGTCGGCAATCGTGCCGATTTTGAGATTGTGCAGCTGGGCGAACGCGACCAGTTCCGGAAGACGGGACATGGTGCCGTCTTCATTCATGATTTCGCAGATCACACCGGCCGGATAGAGGCCGGCCATGCGGGAAATGTCGACGGCCGCCTCTGTATGCCCGGCGCGGACGAGTGTGCCGCCTTCGCGCGCAATCAGCGGGAAGACGTGTCCGGGTGATACGATGTCCTCATGATCCTTGGTCGGGTCGATGGCGACGGCGATTGTCCGGGCACGATCATGGGCCGAAATACCCGTCGTGACGCCGTCTTTCGCTTCGATCGAGACCGTGAAGGCCGTTCCCATGCTTTCCCGATTGTTCCGGGTCATCATGTCGAGGTTCAGCGTATGCGCGCGCTCCTGACCCATCGCCAGGCAGATCAGGCCCCGGCCGTGACGCGCCATGAAGTTCACATGTTCCGGCGTGGCAAAATTGGCCGGAATGATCAGGTCGCCCTCATTCTCCCGGTCCTCTGCGTCGACCAGGATATACATCCGGCCATTGCGGGCATCTTCGATGATCTCGTCAATTGAGGAGATTGCTTGATGAAATTCGCTGCTCATATCTGCCCTTATCCCTTCGGCGCATCCGCGCCGATCATCCGCGCCACGTAGCGTGCCAGCATGTCGATCTCAAGATTGACGCTGGAACCGGGCTGCAACTGGTTGAGTGTAGTCACCTCCCAAGTGTGGGGAATGATCGCCAACTCGAAATCACCATTCGGCAGGGCTTCAGCCACGGTCAGAGACACACCATTCACCGCCGCGGACCCCTTGGTCGCGAAGTAGCGCGCGATCTGTTCAGGTGGCCGTATGGTCAAACGATAGCTTTCACCTTCCGGTTCGACGGAAACTACCTGACCGACGCCATCAACATGGCCAAACACGAAATGGCCGCCCAACTCGTCGCCGAGTTTCAGGCTCTGTTCCAGATTGACGTGAGATCCAACCGTCCAGTCACCTAGAATCGTCTTGGAAAGTGTTTCCGGCACGGCTTCGGCGGCGAACCACGCGCCGCGCTCGCCCTGCCCCATATCCACGACCGTCAGGCATACGCCCGAATGCATGATGGACGCGCCCAGGGTGATATCTTCCAGCTTGTAGCGGCTTTCGACCTCAAACCGGCGAAGCCCATTGCGGTCCTCCACGGATCGGACGGTCCCGACATCGGTAACGAGGCCTGTAAACATTTTCCTGCCCTTAGTTTCTTATTTAGACCCTTACATAGGTGTCTAGGACATCAACCCCAATCCGTTCCGTAGCGATAGCGCGCCAACGTGACGCTTCGCCCAGATTGGAGAGTCCCAGGGCGGCGAGCGCTGGCAGGCCGTCTCCTCCGATCAGGATGGGGGCGCGAAACCAGGCAATTTCGTCCACAAGCCCTTCCCGAATGAAGCTGGCCGCCAGCGTGCCGCCCCCTTCTATCAGGAGAGATGCAATTCCTTCGATCTCAGCGCGATGAAGGAGGTCATTCACGTCCACGCGAATGCCTTTCCCGCAGCGCCAGATATCCACGCCGCTCGCTGCGAGGATATCCTGCGGCTGGCCATTGGTTGCGACAACAACGCGTCCGGATGAAACAGACTGGACCAGTCTGGAACTGCGCGGTGTGCGACCTTGAGAATCTGCGACGATCCGGATGGGTTGGGTTTTGGGGAGCGGGACTGTCCGCGCGGTCAGCAACGGATCGTCGGCAAGTACCGTGCCCACTCCAACCAGAACCGCATCATGCGCGGCGCGCATCTCATGCGCCCGTGCGCGTGACTCGCTGGTCGTGATCCACTGGCTCGTCCCATCGGACAAAGCTATGCGGGCATCCAGCGATGTAGCGATCTTAAGGGTGACTTTCACCCCGCTCATTCAGGATCGCTCTCTTCTTCCAGCGATGTCTGCTCAATGAATTGAGCGAAATCGTTCGGATCCCTGAAATCCTTGTAGACACTTGCGAACCGCACATAACCGACCGGATCGACTTGCCGCAGCGCCTCCATGGCAAATTCGCCCACTTCATTGGACGTCACTTCGGTTTCGCCACCGCTTTCCAGCTTGCGCGCAATACCGGACACCATCTGGTCGATCTGTTCCCGATCCACGGGGCGTTTCCGCAAAGCGATGGTGATCGAGCGCGTCAGACGGTCCCGGTCAAACGGCACGCGTTTGCCATCCCGCTTCACCACCATGATCTCGCGCAACTGAACACGTTCAAACGTCGTGAACCGCGCACCACACGCCTCACATACACGCCTGCGACGGACAGCCGTGTTGTCTTCAGCCGAGCGGCTGTCCTTCACCGATGTATTCTCGGAACCGCAGAACGGACATCGCAAGGTCTATCAGCCTCCCAATCCATTATAGATCGGGAACTGCGCCGTCAGGGCTTTCACCTCTTCGCGCACCTTGTCTTCTGCTGATGTGCTTTCGCCGGACGCAACCGCGTCGACAATCTCGCCAATCCAGTTACCGATCTGCGTGAACTCATCCTCGCCGAAACCGCGAGTCGTACCGGCTGGCGAGCCCACCCGAATACCGCTGGTGATCATCGGCTTTTGCGGGTCGAAGGGTACGCCGTTCTTGTTACAGGTGATGAAGGCACGCTCGAGCGCATGCTCAGCGTCGCGACCGGTCACATTCTTCGGTCGCAAATCGATCAATGCGACGTGCGTATCCGTACCGCCAGAGACAACGTCCAGCCCGCTGGATTTGCAAGCCGCAGCCATAGCGCGCGCATTTGCAACAACTTGAGCCGCATAATTCTTGAATTCTGGCTGAAGCGCCTCTCCGAAGGCTACCGCCTTGGCCGCGATGACATGCATCAGCGGTCCACCCTGAATGCCGGGGAAGATGGCTGAGTTGATCTTTTTCGCGAGCGCTTCGTCATTGGTGAGGATCATGCCGCCACGCGGGCCACGCAATGTCTTGTGCGTTGTTGTCGTCGCGATATGCGCATGGTCCAGTGGGTTCGGATGCGCGCCGCCGGCAACGAGACCCGCAAAATGCGCCATGTCCACGAGGAACAACGCCCCAACCTCATCAGCGATTTCGCGGAATCGTTTGAAGTCGATCTCACGAGGATAGGCAGAGCCACCCGCGATGATCAGCTGCGGGCGGTGCGCCTTGGCAAGGCGCTCCACTTCCACGAAGTCAATTCGATCATCTTCCCGACTCACACCATACTGAACGGCGTTAAACCATTTGCCGGACTGGTTTGGCTTGGCACCGTGGGTCAGGTGACCACCTGCGTCCAGGCTCATGCCGAGGATCGTATCGCCCGGCTTCAGCACCGCATTGAACACACCCTGATTAGCCTGGCTGCCGGAATTCGGCTGCACATTGGCGAATCCGCAATTGAACAGCTTCTTGGCCCGCTCAATCGCCAACTCTTCCGCAATGTCCACAAACTCGCAGCCACCGTAATATCGCTTACCTGGATAGCCTTCAGCATACTTGTTCGTCAGCACCGTTCCCTGAGCCTCCAGCACGGCGTTGGAAACAATATTCTCTGACGCAATCAGTTCGATCTGCTGCTGCTGACGGGTACGTTCCTTCCGGATCGCATCGAACAGCTCGGGATCACGATCTTCCAGAGATTGGCTGAAAAATTCCGTGGTATCAAACCGGGCGGGCTGGGCTGTGTCTGCCATGGGCGAATCTCCTGCTGGGTCTTGCGCTATTTACGCTCAGGCGGGTCCCGCCGCAACCGCCGGTGCGTGCTGGGCCCACAATATCGCACCCTGCATGCACAATTTGAGAGATTGTGTCGGTATTGTCGTGCAAATACTTGAAGAACTATGGTATTTAGCAGTTTAGTTGGGGCGCGATTGTGCAGCTGAATATCCAAATACCTGACAGAGTCTTGGTGGGCCATGAGTGAATACGAGTCATCTGACCTGCTCGACATGACTGCCGAGATTGTCTCGTCATATGTGTCGAACAACCAGGTCGAAGCAGATGCGCTGCCACAGCTCATCACGAACATCTATGAGACGGTTTCCGGGCTATCGAAAGGCGCGGAGCCTGCAGCAGATACTCAGGAACCAGCAGTTTCAATTGCGAAATCCATCACACCGGACTTCCTGATCTGTCTCGAGGATGGCCGGAAGCTCAAGATGCTGAAGCGATATCTTCGATCCAAATTTGACATGACGCCCGAAGACTACCGCGCGAAATGGGGATTACCATCCGACTACCCGATGGTTGCGCCAAACTACGCAAAGCTGCGCTCAAAGCACGCCAAACAGATCGGGCTTGGCAAGAAGGCACCGCCCGCACCCAAGAAAAAAACCAAATAGTCGAAAAACCGGATCAGGCTGCCTTGTCGAGGCCGAGCTGCTTCCAAACAGCCAGGATCGCAGCCACCAACTCATCCATCATGACTTCGTCATGCACAGGGCTCGGCGTGAAGCGCAAACGCTCCGTACCCTTCGGGACAGTCGGGTAATTGATCGGCTGCACATAGATACCGAAATCGAACAGCAATGTATCGGACAGCGCCTTGCAGCGCTCCGGATCTCCCACCAGCAATGGTACGATATGCGTGTCAGTGTCGATCATAGGCAGGCCGGCATCGCGGAATTTCTGCTTCAGCTTGGCAGCGTTCGCCTGATGGGTCCGGCGCAATTCCCGTCCCGCATCCGTCCGCAGTTTCTGAATGCTGGCCAGCGCACCCGCCGCCATTACGGGACAAGTGGATGTCGTGAAGATAAAACCTGAAGCCATTGAGCGGATGGCGTCGACCACGGTCTCGTGGCTGGCAATGTAGCCGCCCATGACACCATAAGCCTTGCCAAGCGTGCCCTCGATGATGTCGATCCGATCCGCCAGACCCCACATCTCCGCAACGCCGGCGCCATTCTGGCCATACATGCCAACCGCATGCACTTCGTCCAGATAGGTCATCGCATCGAATTCATCGGCCAGATCGCAAATTTCTTCCATCCGGCCGAAATCACCGTCCATGGAATAAACGCTCTCAAACGCGATCAGCTTCGGGCGATCCGGATCATCATTCTCCATCAGCGCCCGCAGATGATCCACGTCGTTATGCTTGAAGATGCGACGGTCTGCACCTGAGCGACGAATGCCTTCAATCATCGAAGCGTGGTTCAACGAGTCGGAATAAATGATCAGGTCAGGCAAAATCTTGCCCAAGGTCGACAATGTCGCCTCATTGGAAACGTAGCCGGATGTGAACAGGAGCGCTGACTCCTTGCCGTGCAAATCTGCCAGTTCGCGCTCAAGATCGACATGGTAACGAGTCGTGCCGGAGATGTTACGCGTGCCGCCCGAACCTGCACCGAAACTATCGATGGCCTCATGCATGGAATTGATGACGTCTTCGTCCTGGCCCATGCCAAGATAGTCATTGGAGCACCAGATGGTGACTTCGCGCTCGCCGTCCTCGAAACGCGCCGTCGCCTTTGGAAACCTGCCCTTGTGACGGTGCAGGTCTACAAATACGCGATAGCGGCCTTCGCCGTGAATCGAATTAAGCGCGTCCTCGAAGGCCTTCAGATGCTTCATCTGTTTCGTTCCTGATCTTTTCCGAGCCTACATAGTGGCCAAAACGACGATTGATAATGGCTCCATACGTCGCGGACCGCTTTTGTCGCATACGGGATTACCCCTAGGCGTCATAGCCCGGCATTTCGCGATCCAGCTTGCGAAGCAGCGCCGGCCAAACCAGTTTTTCCGTCACCATGTTCATGCCGGAACTGTGTTCTGTCATGCCGCCCTGCCCGGCAACCTTCTGCTGAAGATCAGATTCGCACTCCAACACACCGTCGCGCCCAGCCGAAAGCGCCATGATCTGCATGTTGCAGGCACGCTCCAGAAAGAACATCCGCGTAAATGCAGACGCCGCCGTGTCGCCGACCGTCAGCGTACCGTGGTTGCGCAGAAGCATTGAATGTTTCTTGGGGCCCAGATCAGCGACGAGCCGCTCACGTTCGTCCAGGTCCAGCGCGATACCTTCATAATCATGGTAGGCGATGTCCTCACGTACAATCATGGCGGTTTGGCTGAGTGGCATCAGGCCTTCCTTCTGCGCCGAGACAGCAACGCCCTGATCGGTGTGGACATGGATCACGACCTGCGCATCGTCGCGCGCATCATGGATTGCCGAATGGATGGTGAAGCCGGCCGGATTGATAAAGCTATCCGTCTCCTGGACGACGTTGCCTTCCAGATCGACTTTCACGAGCGAAGACGCCGTAATCTCCTCGAAGAAATAACCATATGGGTTGATCAGGAAGTGATGGTCCGGCCCAGGAACGCGATGAGAAATATGCGTGAAAATCAGATCGTCCCAGCCATGCATCGCGATCAGGCGATACAGCGCAGCGAGGTCCACGCGAGCCTGCCACTCTTCTGCGGATACAGAGGAACGAATATCTAATTTGTGCGCGCCGTCGGCCATGATTGAATCTCCCAGATATGTTTTGCTGGCAAACTAGCGGAAAATCCGATCACAGGCCAGAAAAAGCTGACACCCGCGTCAACTTGGTGGACTCGCACTATCCGGTGCACGCGGCGGTATGCCAGAATCCGCCTTGACGCTTCCACCCTTCGCAAAGCAGATGGGCCACCATGAGTGGTCTACGTCTGCACTTTTACGCTTCCAAGCGCCCAGAAGCCCAGGACGCGCTGTCTGTTCTGACCAAAAAGTACGGCCAGTGCAGCGAGGATGATGCCGATGTGATCGTTGCGCTCGGCGGCGATGGGGCAATGCTGGATTCGTTGCGGCGTCAGTTTGAAGGGGGTCAACCGGTATACGGCATGAACCGTGGCACGGTCGGCTTCCTGATGAACGAATTCAACGTCGACAAACTCCCCGACCGTATCAACTCAGCCGAACGCGCCGTCATCTCGCCCCTGCGAATGACCGTTCGCGACGTACATGATCACGAACACCGCGCCCTTGCGATCAATGAAGTATCGATGTTTCGCCAGACGGCGCAGACGTCGAGGTTCAAGATCACAATCGACGGCAAGATGCGGATGGACGAGCTGGCCTGTGACGGTTTGATGGTCGCAACGCCAGCGGGATCCACGGCCTACAACTTGTCCGCACATGGCCCGATCCTGCCGATCGGAGCTGGCCTGCTCGCCCTCACGCCTGTCAGCGCCTTCCGGCCGCGCAGGTGGAAAGGCGCCCTACTTCGGCGCGACGCGCATGTACGTATTGATGTGATCGCTCCGATCCTGCGTCCCGTTGCCGCTGCCGCGGACAATCAGGAAGTGCGCGACATTGTCAGCGTGGACGTTCAAGAGGACCGGCGTCGGCTTACCATGCTGTTCGATCCAGGGCATGCGCTTGATGAACGCATCTTGCGGGAACAGTTTGGTTTCTGAAGCGATTTCAAAGACCTTCGGTCAGGAAAACGTTAAGGCTTGGACGATACGATTACCCGAACGATAGGGAATCGCGATGCTCAAGGCTCTGATAAACAAACTGAAACCCAATGCTGGCGCGAAGAGCGACCAGCCAGCTACCTCAATAACTCCGGATATCAGCCGAGTGATAAAGATGGCCCCCGTTGCACCAGTTGGTGATGCCGCTGTTGCTGCATCGGACGCCGGTCACGATCCGGACGAGCTCGGGGATAGAGCAGAAGCCGCGGTCGAAGACCTGTCATCTCGTTTTGACGCGTGGATGCAGGCGGACCTTGATCGTTTGAAGAGTGCCTGGGGAGCCGCCAAGACTTCCGGTGCCAGCCATGCGGACTACAAATTACTCGAAACTTGCGCGCACAATATTCGCGGTGTTGCCACATCATACGGATATCCCGCGGTGTCGCGCCTTTGTGGGTCGCTCTGCAGGTTGCTGTCTGAAACTGAGCCAGGCGAGAATTCTGCGCTGATCAATCTCCATGTCGAGGCCTGCATGGCCGCTTTTGGATCGATTGGCCGGGGTGACGCAGCCCAATCGGTCGCGAACGCAGTGTGTGATGCCCTTGAAGAGCGGGTCGCCGTGAAGACAGCAAAGACCTGATCAAGCCGCAGCTTTCGGCTCACTTTCTGACCTGATCAGAAATTCCCGTATCAGGTCGGCGGTCTCTTCAGCGCGCGTCACAAGAAACAGATGCCCCCCGCCCTCAATGACTTTCAGCTCAGCGTCAGGCAGTGCCACCCGTAATATATGGCCATTGGCGACAGGCACGATCGTGTCCCGGTCTCCCATCAAAACCAATGTCGGCATTGTCAGAAAGCGGATGAATGGCAGACTCGACCAGCCGACAAAGGCCAGCAACTGGTAGATATAACCTTTGGGGTCTGGCGGCAGGAGATTGTCGATATGGCTGCCAGCCTCTCCATCGACGGCTTCGCCATAGAGCGACTCGAAACTCTTCCGCATGAATTCCGGGTCCGAGTAGCGTCGTGTGTCCACCATTTTGGAGAGCGACTTCGGGTGGCCCGGAATCATCGTCATCCCGGCTGTGGTCGCGCAAAGCACCAGTTTTCCGACGCGGCGGCGATACTGAAAGGCGAATTGTTGCGCCATGGCCCCGCCCCAAGACACGCCCATCACGTCCACTTCTTCAATATCGTGCAAATCCAGAAGCTTGCGGGCCCAGCGTGCCAGCATCCAGGGGCGATAAGGCCAGCTGGTCACGGGACTCAAGCCAACGCCGGGCACATCAAAGGTGATGATGTCCCGGTCCGGAAACATGTCGCCAAGACCGAGCGTCAGTTCCAGATTGGCTCCAATGCCATTGAAGAACAGCAAAGTCGCCTGCCTCGAATTGGACGCCGATGTCCATCGCGCTGTGCGCAATTCGATACCGTCTACGTCTTGTGTTTCGATGATCGGCATGCGTTTCGGCGACGTCATGAAGGCTCCCGTGAGATTTTCGGCCTATTCGTCAAACACGTAATGGCCCGGCGCGTCATAGAGAGCCGGGAATGCCTCACCACCGCAAGCGCGGGGCGCAGCTTTCAATGTCTCCGAGCGCTCTTTTAGCCACTCGCCCCAGACAGGCCACCAGCTGCCAGCTTCTTCTGTTGCCTTTGCCGCCCAGGTATCGGCATCCGCGTCCAGGTCCGGGTTGCGAAGCATCTTCGCCTTCGGATTGCCTGGTGGATTCAATAGGGACTGGATATGTCCGCTGGAAGACAACACGAATTTTATACTCTGTGATCCGAGGAGTTGAGTTGTGCGGTAACACGCCTTCCACGGGGTGATGTGATCGGTCAGGCCCCCAACCACAAAAGCGTCGGCTGTCACTTTCGTCAAATCAACTGCGTGTCCAGCCACTTCAAACTCGCCCGGGTGACTGAAAGGCTGGTTCAGCCCCATGTCGAGATAGTCCGAATGCAATTGCGCCGGCAAGTTCGTGGAGTCGTTGTTCCAGAACAGGATGTCGAAGGGCGGCGGATCCTCGCCCATCAGGTAGTTATTCACCACATAGTTCCAGACAAGATCATTCGGACGCATCCAGGCAAACATGCGTGCCAGATCATCGCCTTTAAGGATGCCTTTGCGTCTGGAATATTTCCGGGCGACCTCTAGGCTCTGATCAGACACAATCTGCCCCATCTCACTATCTTCCCGCTGGGGATCCAGGACACATACCATGAAGGTCAGCGAGTTGATGCGGTCGTCACCTGCTGCTGCGAACAGACTGGCCAATGTCGCCGCCGTGATACCGCCCGAACAGGCGCCGGCGATATTTAGCTTCCCGGATCGCGTGACCTTGCGGATAACTTCGCTCGCCTGGATCAAGCTGTCGATATAGGCGCTCATGCCCCAATGCGCGTGCTCTTTCTGAGGATTGCGCCAGGACACAACAAAGGTCTGCATTTGCTGCGCCATCAGGAACTGGACCATTGAGATCGCGGGAGACAGATCCATCGCATAAAACTTGTTGATCTGTGGTGGGACGATCAGAACTGGCGTGCGGTGAACCTTGTCGGTAATTGGCTCGTACTGGATCAGTTCCAGCATCTCATTTTTCCAGATCACCTTGCCGCGCGACATTGCGAGATTCTTGCCGACCTCGAAGGGTCGCTTGTCTACCTGACTCGGCAAACCACCATTTTTTGTGACGTCCGTATACGCATTCTTCAGCCCCTTCAGCAGGGACATGCCTCCTGACTCCACCACTTTCTTGCTGGCGGCCGGATTGCCGAGCAGGGTGTTGGTGGGTGCCAAGGCGTCAGTAATCATGCTGGTCAGGAACTTCGCCCGCGCATGTTCCAACTCCGTCATGCTGAGATTGGCCACCCAGTCATTCAGATGCTCCTGAGTCGACAGATAAGCTTGCATACCGCGCTTGTAGAAGGGGCTCTCAGACCAGGTCGAATCCTTGAAACGGCGATCGCGAGGATCTGCCGCCCGATCGGACCTGCCCATCAAGATCTTCGCGCCGTCAGCTGCCATCCGGCTGGCAGCTTTCGCTGTAATGGCGGGATTTTTCATGGTCGAGCGCAACATCATGGCTACTGCGCCGACCATCTCCTGCGGGTCGGAACCGGACAAGAACGGGTTCACGTCCTTGAATGCCGTAGCCGCCTTGTTTGCGTAGTCTTTCTTCGGGCGCGTCATGCCCCTCTCCCCTTGGGTCTGCCCAGTCATTCCCACCAAACGTGGCGACTGGATCTTTTATTGGGCCTCTTTCGCATTCGGAAAAAGGTTACATCAAAATTTCAAATAAAATTCGTTCCATAGTGAGAATTGCGTGTCAAACACCATATCAGACCATGAAAACACGCGATCGCATACTTCACGTTAGTTTGCTTCTCTTCAATGAAGAAGGAGAAGCCCAGCAGACGGCTGTTGATATTTCGAATGCGCTCGATATCAGCCCTGGCAACCTCTATTACCATTTCAAGGGCAAGGACGCGATCATCCATGCCCTGTTTGACCGGTTCGAGGACGAGATGCGCATCATCCTGAGCGGGTCCCGTGGCCGGATTACCAGTCTGGAGGACAGCTGGGTCTACCTCTACATCATTCTCGAAGAAATTTACGACTTTCGGTTTTTTTATCGCGATCTTGGACTATTGCTCGATCGGTATCCTGACCTTGCCAAACGGTTCAGATCCATCCTGTCGCGGATGCGGACCGCGCTTGTTGATGTGCTGGATGAATTGACCGCGGGATCGGTGTTGCGGCTGGATCCGCGTCTGAGAGAAGTTCTGACAGACCAATTCATGACGACCCTGACCTTTTGGTTGGCGGAGGATCATTTGAATGCGGACAGCCATGATGGGCCAACCTTGATCCACAGGACTGTGCTTCAGGTCATGTGCCTGTTGCCACCCTATATGGGTGACCGGGGTGTGGAGACGCTGACAGATCTCTTCGAGCATTACGACACCGTCGTCGCATAAGAAAAGGGCGGTCCCTCACGGAACCGCCCTCGCCTGTTTCATGATTGTGCCGGACTACTTCATCAGCACTTTGGCTTGTTTGACCCATTCATCGCGGGCGATACGGCCACGCGCCATTATCTTGGCGTCCAGGGCCTGAATGTCTGCCGCCTTGAGCGCGGCGATATCGGCAAAGCTCTTGATACCCGCCGCTTTCAACTTGGCGGCTAGTGCAGGGCCGACCCCTGTCATGAGCGTGAAGTCATCCGCCTTGGTTGACGCGGCAGAGGCCGGTTTTGCCTTTGCGACAGGCTTGGCTTTTGCAGATGTCTTCGGTTTAGCCTCCGCTGGCTTTGCGACGGCGTCCTGAACAGCCTTTGATGTGCGTTGGGCCGCCTTCTTGCTCGTCTTAACAAGATCCGCACCGGACTCCGTTGCCACAGCTTCGATCTCTTCGGTCAGCCGTGAAATACGCTGCTTCAGATCATTGCTGCGGTCTTTGGTTTTGGACCGAGCCTTCGAAACCGTTTCAGCAACTTCGTCTTCCAGTTTGTCGAGCTTGGCGGCGAGCTTGCCACCTTTCTTGCCGAGGCCCTTCACGCCCAGCAAGTCGCGCATGCGTTCCATCCGAGCTTCAAACTCGTCACGTGCCTGAGTCTGGAATTCGCGGGCGACGCTGGCATATTTGGCCGCGTTCTTCGAAGCGTTCTGAACAACATCATTGTCCTGAACGCGTGCGCGGACGTCATGCTCAATCTCTTCGCCACGCTTGACGAGGTCTTCGAACAATTCGGTGGACTGCTTGTTGAACGTCTTCGTATTGGCGATTGCCTTGTCATAGGCTTTGCCATAGGCGCCAACGCCTGCGAGCCAGATCTTGTGTGCCATGTCGGCCGTGTTTGGCTCAGGCGCTTTGGAAGCCTTCTTTGCCTTGGCTGGCTTCTTGGTGGATTTGGAGGCTTTTGCGCTCGCGGCTTTTGCCGACTTCGCTTTCGCCTTCTTCTCATTTTTCTTGGCCATGTGTGGCGCTCCTTTATCCGTAAGTTTCAATGGGACAGGACGTATCGAAAATTCCTAGAATCTTCATACTAATCGCTGCCCCCCTTGAAACAGAAGACCGAATGCCCTGTATCTGACAGGCACACACCAAGGAGAGCAAAGACATGAGCGAAGTTGATTACACTGTCGATGGCAAGACCTATGAGGGCTACTTCCTACGCCCAAAGGGCAAGGATACAGCTCCAGTCGTCGTGATCGCCCATGCATGGGGCGGCCTGGGCGACAATGAGCGCGAGAAGGCCGAACGCATAGCAAAGCTTGGTTATGCCGCTTTCGCCATGGACGTCTATGGCAAGGGAAAGCGCGGCACGACGGTCGAAGAGAACCAAGCCCTCATGAATCCTCTTGTTGGCGACCGGGCCGAATTGCAGAAGCGCCTTGCAGGTGGCCTTGCTGCCGCAAAGCAACAAGTGGGTGTTGACCCAACGAAAGCGGCAGCCATCGGCTTCTGTTTTGGGGGTCTCGCCGTTCTGGACATGGCTCGCGCCAATCATGAGGTTCTGGGCGTAGCCTCATTCCACGGCCTATTCCGCCCAGCCGAAAATGTGCCGGCACCGAAGATCACCGTGAAAGTGATGATCGAGCATGGCTGGCATGATCCAATGGCCACTCCGGAAGACGTGATGGCCATTACGAAGGAACTGGACGGGTCAGGTGCGGACTGGCAATTGCACGTGCACGGTAATTCCATGCACTCCTTCACGACGCTTGGCGCTGATAACAAGGAAATGGGTACGGTCTACAACGCAGATTCAGACCGTCGCAGCTTTGAAAACCTCGAAAACTTCCTGTCTGAACTTTTCTAGTCAGCTCGAAGGGCATACCCGGCGGAGCGGACGGTCCGGATCGGATCGTCCCCGCCTTCCTGACGCAATGCCTTGCGCAGACGCCCGACATGCACGTCTACGGTCCGCGCCTCGACATAAACGTCCGAGCCCCAGACTGTGTCGAGCAATTGCTCGCGTGAAAACACACGTCCCGGATGCTGCATGAAATAGTCCAGCAAGCGAAACTCGGTCGGCCCGAGATGGATATCCTGCCCATTCCGGGCGACCTTGTGCGCGACCCGGTCAATCTCGATATCCCCTACTGTAATTCGGTCATCCTTCAGGCCGGGACGAATACGGCGCAACACGGCGCGAACACGCGCCATCAATTCGGTCGTTGAAAAAGGCTTGGTGACGTAATCATCGGCGCCGGTATCGAGCCCCCGAATGCGGTCACTTTCTTCGCCCCGTGCGGTCAACATGATGATCGGCAAGTTCGGATTGGCCCCGCCACTGCGGATCCGACGGCAGACTTCGATGCCGCTGACCTTGGGAAGCATCCAGTCAAGCAACAGCAGATCTGGTGCGCGCTCCTCGATCATCAGCATCGCTTCTTCACCATCGCTGGCAATTGCGACCTCATAGTCCTCTTTCTTGAGATTGTAGAAAAGCAACTCCGAAACGGCGCTCTCATCTTCAGCGATAAGCACATAGGGCTTCATGACAGATCCTCTTGTCCTACGTCTTTTCAGACGCCCGTATTGGGGGCTTTCGGGCGCTCATGGGGCATGAGATATTCGCCAGTGATTTGAAAGTAAATGAATTCTGCGATGTTCGTGCAGTGGTCGCCGATGCGTTCAAGGTTTTTGGCCATGAACAACATATGCGCTCCAGCACCGATGGTGCGCGGATCCTCGATCATGTAAGTGATCATTTCCCGGAACAATGAATTATAGTGCTGGTCGATGTCGTCATCGCTTTCCCAGACCATTTTGGCGGTCTCGGCATTGCTGGTCGCATAAGCATCCAACACGGAATGCAATTGCAGTGACACCGGGCGTGCCATGCGCGCTACGCCGTGGCGCATCATGGACGGGACAGCATCATCCAGCATCAGGGTGCGTTTGCCGATATTCTTCGAAAGATCACCAATCCGCTCCAGCTCACCCGCCGTCTTCAGCGCCGCAAAGACCGACCGCAGATCATGAGCCATGGGCTGGCGGCGCGCGATCAGACTCACAATCTGGCGCTCCACTTCTTCTTCCAGCCGGTCGACACTGGGATCGCGGGAGATCACATCCTTTGCGAGTTCCTTGTCATTGCGGTCTACCGCCTGGCAGGAATCCAGGATCATCGTTTCCACAATGCCGCCCATACGCATGAGATCGGCAGCGATCTTGTCGAGCTCGTCTGTAAATGCTGAGACGATGTGATCTGCCATGCAGTCTCCCTATCCGAACCGGCCGGTGATGTAGTCTTCAGTGCGCCGCTCACGCGGGCTGGTGAATATTTGGTCGGTGTCGCCCATCTCAACGAGGTGGCCAAGATGGAAGAAGGCCGTGCGTTGCGACACTCGCGCTGCCTGTTGCATGGAATGGGTCACGATTACAATGCAATAGCGCTTTCTGAGCTCGTCAATCAGTTCTTCGATCCGTGCCGTTGCAATCGGATCCAGAGAAGAACACGGCTCATCCATCAAAATAACCTCAGGTCGCACGGCGATTGCGCGGGCAATGCACAAGCGCTGCTGCTGCCCACCTGACAGGCTGGTGCCGGGCTGGGTGAGCCGGTCTTTAACTTCCTGCCACAGACCGGCGCGGCGCAGGCTTTTCTCGACGATGGCATCGAGTTCCTGGCGATCGTCTACGAGTCCATGAATGCGCGGCCCATAAGCGATGTTATCGTAAATGGATTTCGGAAACGGGTTGGGCTTCTGGAACACCATGCCGACACGCGACCGCAATAGCACCGGGTCGACATCTGGCGAATTGATGTTCTCACCATCCATGAAGATGTCGCCGGTCACCTTCGCTCCATCAATCGTATCGTTCATACGGTTCAGGCAGCGCAGAAAGGTGGATTTTCCACACCCGGATGGGCCAATCAGCGCTGTAACCGAACGGTCGAAAACTGGCAGCGACACATCGAACACGGCCTGTTTGCCGCTGTAAAAGACGTTGACGTCCTGACAATTGATGCGGGGATAAACCAGCGCCTGCGCCTGGTCAGCGCCTTCTCCGGTCAAAGCCGGATCGTGATCTGTCTGGGCCGTGGTATCCATTACCATCTCCGCTCGAATTTGCGTCGCAACATAACGACGATGACATTCATTGTAACAAGAAGCGCCAGAAGGATCACGATAACTGCAGCCGTCATCGGCTCCCAGGCGCGCTCCGCATTTGACGCCCAGCTATAGATCAGCACCGGTAGCGCAGTTGCCTCGTCGGTCGTCGAGGACGGCACTTCCGCAACAAATGCCACCATTCCAATCAGAAGCAATGGTGCTGTCTCCCCCAATGCGCGCGCCATTCCGAGGATTGCGCCGGTCAACATGCCCGGAAAGGCGAGCGGCAGAACATGGTGAAACACGGCCTGCATTCGAGACGCGCCAACAGCGAGCGCGCCACTTCGGATAGACGGGGGCACAGCCCTGAGGGCTGCGCGGGCAGCGATGATCACAACCGGCAGGATCAGCAAAGCCAGAACGAGACCGCCCACCAGAGGCGCCGATCGCGGCAAACCGAACGTGCCGAGCAACAAGGTTGCCCCCAACAGGCCAAAGACGATGGACGGTACCGCTGCCAGATTGTTGATGTTCACCTCAATCAGTTGAGTCAGCCGATTCTTCGGCGCGAACTCCTCAAGGAATATGGCGGCAAAAATGCCCATGGGGATGGCAACCATGCCAGTAACCAGCATCGTCAACAGAGATCCAACAATTGCCGCTAGAGATCCCGCAAGTTCCGGATATGTGCTGTCTGTGCTGGTCAAGAGGCTCGTATGGGGCACGCGCCGAATGATACCTTCCGATTTCAAGGCCAATGCCCATGCGATCTGCAAATCAGAAATCGTCCGGTTGCTCTCGGGAACGGCCACGATCAGACCCTTCAACTGCTTGCCTTGAAAGTCTGCGAGATCGCCAGCCAGTATCTCGAACCCGGCGGTCTGGTCTTGCAAATCTGTTAGACGCGCCACTGCGCTGTCGGCGATCACCAATACCGATGGCGCGCCTTGCTGCGATCCGAGCGCTGTGAGCGAGGAAAGAACGGACTCCAAGGCCGGATGCCTCAGGACCATTTCATCCGTACCCTGCCCCAGGCTGATTTGTGCGCCCTGTCCAAGCCGGAACGGTATGCTGCGCGGCGACGACCGCTTCAGGAACAGGTCGACATCATCCGAAACGGGAACCTGGATCGAGACCGTCTGGTCAATCAATGTAGGATTTTTCGCCACCCGACGCGCGAGCGGCAAAACCGCCAGCCGGTCAATCAAGGCGCTGAAGTCCTTCCGTACTGCGGGAGTGTCTTCCAGGTTAGCGAATTCCGCAAAAAGGTCATCCCGCACCAGCGTGTAGAAGCCTTCGATATTTCGGGTGATTTCTTCTGGCGAGGCATTGCCATCGGGTACAATGCGGTCAGCCTCGAGCACGATATCAGTCTTCACCACATGATAGGTGACCGCGCTGCTCGCCTTCCAGGCAATCGCGCAGATCAAGAAAACCAAAGAGAAAAGTGCAAAGCCAAGGGCCACGAGCCCATACACCCGGAATCGCGTGTCCGCAGCGCGGCGGCGGCGCAGGTGCTTCAAGGCCTTTTCTGACCGAAGCGGTGTTTCCACGGGACTACTCATACTTCTCTCTGTATCGCTGGACGACCCGGAGGGCGATCAGGTTAAAGCCGAGTGTAACGACGAAGAGGACAAGTCCCAACGCAAAGGCTGACAGCGTCTTCGGACTGTCGAACTGCGTCTCCCCCGTCAGAAGTGCCACGATCTGGACCGTAATTGTCGTCAAATCCGTAGACGGATCGAAAGAAATGCGTGCCCGCTGACCTGCCGCCATAACAACAATCATGGTTTCGCCTATAGCTCGGGAAACGGCCAGCAGCATGGACGCGACAATACCCGGCAAGGCGGCCGGCAAGATGATCTGCTTGATCGTCTCCGACTTGGTTGCCCCCATAGCGAACGCAGCATCACGCAAAGTTTGCGGCACGGCATTGATCACGTCATCCGACAAGGATGACACAAATGGAATGACCATGACGCCCATGACCAATCCCGCCGCCAGCGCGCTTGTCGGTTGTGCTGCCAGCAAAGGTTCGGACGTGATGCCAATATTGATCAACAAGCTGTTGATCCCGAGTGCAGCCGCCCTCACACCGGGCGCAATTACCAGAAGCGCAAAGAAACCATACACAACCGTCGGAATGCCGGCGAGCATCTCCAGCAACGGCTTCGTGTACCGCCGAACGCGCGGGGAGGCATATTCCGACAGGAATATAGCGGCGAACAACCCGATCGGGGCCGCCACCAGCATCGCGATCAATGCGATCATGAACGTGCCGAAGAAAAGTGGTAGTGCGCCGAATTCTGCGCTTGTCTGCGCGTTCCACCGCGTGCCAAACAGAAAGTCGGTTATCGGCACCTGAGCGAAAAAACGTATGCTTTCATAGAGAAGGGACGCAACGATACCGACTGTGGTGGCGATCGCGATGGCCGCGCACAGGAACAGGAATGCTTCTGCCCCACGCTCCACTTTGAGCCGGGCCCGAAAAGCTGGAGCGACCTGGCGACGCGCATAGGCGATACCTCCAATCGCAGCCAGAACCATCGCCCCCAGCGTAGCACCATTCAGACTGCCAGATAATTCAAGGTAGCGGTTCGTAACCGTCGCGAATATGCGGTCTGCGCCAGTATAGCCGCCGGTCCGCGCCGCCGCTGAGACAGCTTCCAAATAGGATTGAAGCTCAGCCCTGGAAAATTGACGGAAGCCCTCCGGCAACTCGCTGTCCAGCCACCCGAAGATGGCCGCGCGTGAAAACAGGATATAGGCCGACGCGATGAATAGCGTGGGCAGCAGGCCCCACATTGCCACATAGTAGCCGTGATAGTTTCCACGTGAATGAAATTTGTGACGGCCCGACACCAAGTAACGCTCAGCGCGTATTCGCCCCACAGAAAATCCGGTCGTGACCACGAAGATTATCAGCGCGGTCAGCAACCATCCCATAGGTAGTTGGCCGAGCTGTTGCACCATTCAGGCGGTTCCCTTCCATCCGCGCCCAGATAGCCGGGCAAAGCTACACTTATATGACATATCTCTGTGGAAATTCATGTAACAGGTCCTCTCTTGAACAGACAGCACGGATCGGCCACATCATTCGCCATGACGCACGACACTGACAACGCCGCCATTTGGCATGGCACAACCATTCTCGCCGTCCGCAAGGGCCGAAAACTCGTCATGCTCAGCGATGGGCAGGTTTCGATGGGTCAGACCATCATGAAAGGCAACGCCCGCAAGGTCCGCCGAATCGCTGGCGGAGACATTCTCGCAGGATTTGCCGGCGCAACTGCGGACGCTTTCACCCTGTTTGAGCGACTTGAAGCCAAATTGGAGCGCCACCCTGGCCAGCTCCAACGCGCTGCCGTTGAACTTGCCAAGGATTGGCGGACCGAAAAATATCTTCAAAAACTCGAAGCCTTGCTGATCGTGGCCGACAAGGAATCGACACTCGTCATCACAGGCGCCGGTGATGTGTTGGAGCCCGAACACAATGTCGTTGCTGTAGGGTCTGGCGGCAATTACGCCCTGGCCGCGGCCCGCGGCCTTTACGACTATGAGGACGACTCCGAAGAGATCGGCCGCAAAGCAATGCAGATTGCTGCCGACATCTGCGTCTACACCAATAGCCATTTCACGCTGGAAACGCTGGACCTCTAGGTTCCCGCATTTCGCGCCTTGTTTCACGCTGGCCAAGCGCCAGACCCAGTTCGGAAGTCCTGATGAAAGACCTTACTCCCCGCGAAATTGTCGCAGAACTTGACCGCCACATCGTTGGGCAGACTGGCGCGAAGCGCGCAGTTGCCATAGCACTCCGCAATCGCTGGCGCCGGAAACAGGCACCCGACTCGATCCGATCTGAGATCACGCCAAAGAATATCCTGATGATCGGACCCACGGGCGTCGGCAAGACTGAAGTGTCTCGTCGTCTTGCCCGACTTGCCAATGCGCCTTTCCTGAAAGTTGAAGCCACAAAGTTCACGGAAGTCGGCTATGTCGGGCGTGATGTGGAACAGATCATCCGCGATCTGGTGGAGTCATCGGTTTCGATGATCCGCGAACAAAAACGAGAGGGCGTTACGGCGCAGGCGCGAGATGCAGCCGAAGAACGTCTACTCGATGCGCTGGTCGGCGAAGAGGCCCAGTCCTCCACACGCGAAGTCTTTCGCACCAAACTCCGCGCCGGAGAACTCGACGACAAGCCGGTCGATCTCGACATCGCTGAAACCAACAGCCCGATGCAGATGATGGATATTCCTGGCCAAGGTGGCTCCATGGGCATGATCAATCTCTCCGACATGCTGGGTAAAGCCATGGGCGGGCGCACGAAGCGTGTGCGAACGACGGTCAAGGAAGCCTACCAACCGTTGATCGAGGAAGAAGCTGATCGGTTGCTGGACGAAGACGCGATTGTCCGGGAAGCCGTTCATGCGGTCGAAGAAGATGGGATCGTTTTCCTGGATGAGATCGACAAAGTTGCCGCCAAACAAGGCCGTGGCGGCGCTGATGTCAGCCGCGAAGGCGTTCAACGCGACCTCTTGCCCCTAATCGAAGGCACCACTGTCAGCACCAAGCGCGGCGCCATCAAGACCGACCATATACTCTTTATTGCTTCCGGCGCGTTTCACGTTTCGAAACCGTCTGACCTCCTGCCCGAACTGCAGGGGCGCCTCCCCATCCGCGTCGAACTCGACGCTCTGACACGGGATGATTTACGTCGTATTCTGGTAGAGCCCGAAGCCAGCCTGATCCGCCAGTATCAAGCCCTGATGGAAGCTGAAGGCGTCACACTGGAATTCGAAGACGCTGCCATCGACCGCCTTGCCGATCTTGCCGAGGCCGTGAACAGCAGCGTGGAAAATATCGGCGCCCGTCGCCTGCAAACAGTCCTGGAGCGCCTGCTGGACGAAATCAGCTTCGAGGCGCCCGACAAGTCAGGCGAGACCATCACGATCACGCCCGACTATGTGAATAAGCGTGTCGAGAGCCTGGCTGGAGATGCCGACCTCTCGAAATTCATTCTCTAGACGTTTACGCGGGACAGCAGCTCAACGGTCTGGCCGTACCCCTCCACGTCTGGAATGATCAGACACGGCTCGCCTTCGGGTGTCTCTGACTGCTGCGGTTTGACGGTTATAACGGTTTCGCGGCCAAATCGCTCGACCGCATCGGCCACAGAACTGGCCGTTGCGAACTTTTTCAAATTCATCCGGGTGGGGAAGATGATAATAGCCTCACCGGCCTCCTCTGCATCCAGTGCGGCTTGCGCCCCAATCCACACAGAGTCCGTTGTCTCGCGGCCATCATGGGCGGCAATCTGATCTGGCGGTGCAGGCGCAACATAGAAATGCGTATCAAAGCGCTTGGGCATCATGTCGGGTGTGATCCAGTGCCCAAAGTAAACGAGACTATCGAGCGCGAGCACGAGATCATTGTCGCGTATCAGCTCCAGAAAGCTCTGCTCGCCCCGGTCTACAGCTGACCGGAATGGATCCAGTTTTTCCGCCATGTCAGGGCCAACCAGCGGCTGATTGGTACCACGCTGCGCGCGCGGGCGCGCCAGCAACAGGCCCGACTCCTCATAAGCTTCGCGCACCGCCGCGATACGCGCGTCCTGCTGCACCGGCCCGAAATCGCCATCGGTGTAGGGATCCCAATCCGCACTTGCATCTTCCGCATTTGCCTTGCCACCTGGGAAGACGAGCGCGCCCGCAGCAAAGTCGATCTGATAGTGGCGTTTCACCATCAGCACTTCGGGAATGTTTGCTCCATCTCGAACGATGAGCACTGTGGCCGAGAGTCTTGGTGCGTCGGGCTGCGTTGTCATTTTCTTATGGTCCCGTATTTTTCTGTCAAATTTCCTCAAAATCCCAATGGATTTCTGCGCGTGATCTTCAATCCTCTCCCTTAGGTAAGGCAATAGGCACGGTCAGAAAGACGGGAAGAGTGATGCGGGAATTGCTTCAAACGAAAGTTGTCGCCCACAGTGGACAGAAGGTCCATCTCCGCTTCCAGCCTGTCATGCATGTGCTCGACGGTACCTCGTTTGGTACGGTCTGCGAGATGTCCAAGCGGTTTGAAGAGAAGGCCGCCTTCGGCCCGGCCGCCGCTACTCAGTCAGCAACAGGCCCAGCCAAATGGCTTGCTGATCGTCTTCTCGAAGTCGCCAGCGCGGCGCATACATTTGACAATCGGATGCGCCCAATCATTGTGCCGGCCCCGGCAGCAGCGCTTGGGGATGACAACACAGCTGTAGGCTGTGATGCCGCGATCCGCCGAACGACCCTCTGCCAACAAGAAATCAGTCTCGAATTCCAGGATTCTGTCTTCGCCGATGGGCGCACGGAGGCGATCCACAGCGTGGCAAGTCTCCGCAAGCGCGGCTTTCGCGTATCAATCGATATGCGTAAATCGTGGCAGACCCAATTGCGCGATGGCCTCGGTCTGATGATCGATAGTATCCGAGTGGATGCCCGAGAACTGCAAATCAATGAAGAGCTGATGGATTTGTGCGAATTTGCCAGCGCCGCCGGTATTCTCGTCATCGCCGACAAGGCGAATTGGCGTGATGGAGCGTTTTTCGACAGTCTGGGTGTCCAGGCGGGCGTCCGAATGCGCACCGACTGCTAGGCGACATCTACCGTACCGCTGGCTTCGTCCATCGCCGCCATTTCCGAATAATAGTCCAGTTTCTCAAGCAGATAGTCGAGGTCTTCCTTCGGGATGGCCTGGAACTGGGTCAATACACGTTCGATCATGCGCGCGCGGAATCGGGCCCGATCATTTGGTCCACCGTCATGCGTTGTCTCATGGAAAACATTCACAGCGGCCCGGAACGCGGGCAGCATTTTCCGGGGCATACCGGCTCTATCGAATACAGCCTGTAGCCCCAACGGCCCCGCATCATGGATCATCAACCAAACGCGCTGGTGGCCCACACCAGACAATTCCGCCAGCGAATGCTCAACGAACGGCATCTGGCCACAGCAGAGCGCCCGCATAATCAGTGAATGCGTCAACCGTCCATTCAGGTGCAGTTGCGAGACGAAACGCGGTAAATCATAAGTTCGCCCCGCCTGCTCTACCAGATCAATCGTTGCCCGCTCACGCGATGCCGAGGCGAGGTCGATCGCCATTTGTGCCGGAAGCTCGTGGCGATTGACCAGCAGGTCAAACAACTGGCCAGAAACCAGCGAAACCATCTTTTCGGCGATATGGGTGGGGATGTATTCGCGACTGATAAAGCCCTTTTGCACATCCTCATCAGACCCAAACCGGCGGATCGAGTTGTCATAAGCGGCGTCCGTAAACTCCGCCCCTTCATTTGCGGACAACATCCGCACGGCCTCAACCGTTCCATGCTCGGAAATCACGTCTGTCAGTGTCGTCGACAGGGTTTCACGATTGGCAATTGCGGCCTGTTTTGCCGCGGTGACGGACAGGACAAGTTCAATCAGATCCTCTTCGGTAAACACCGGCGAGTCCTGCAGTACGGGAATGGCTACAGCCTCGATATCCTGCGCCAGCTTCAAGGCGATCTCTCGTGGCAAAATCGGCGAGTTTCGTAACGTGACAGACAAGGTGCGCCGCACCAGATCCGCCGCATCATCCGCGAGTATTCCCATGATTTCCTGTGCATATTCGCGCTCGGAATCACTCAGCACATCCAGAGCGATCCGGCGACACAACCGATGGGCAACCGATGCCCGATCTTCGGGTGTTTCACCCTTGATCAGTCTGTGGATGTCCTGTTCGTTCAGTTGTGGGCGAATACTCTGGACGCTCATCTTCTGATGCCTCTTATTTTCGATTCGATACAAACTCGCGGTATGCGGTTAACATCCGGTTTACCTATTGGGGTTCGCCACATGAAAAAAGCCAGCCCCTGCGGACTGGCTTTCATCAGATTTCGTCTACTGGCGTGAAGACTACTCGTCTTCTTCCTTGAACAGGTCTTCGCGGGACACCGTTTCCTCGGTGATTTCAGCGACTTCCAGAATATGGTCGACGACCTTGTCTTCGTAGATCGGTGCGCGCAGCTGGGCCATCGCGCCAGGATTGTTGCGGAAGAATTCCACCACCTGCGTTTCCTGACCTGGATACTGGCGTGCTTCGCGGACCAGAGCCTGGTTCACTTCCTGCTCGGAAATGCGAACGTCGGCCACGCGGCCGATCTCGGCGAGGACCAGACCGAGGCGCACGCGACGCTCTGCGATCTTGCGATACTCTTCCTTGAGTTCGTCTTCCGACTTGTCCTTGTCTTCGTCAGCGGTGCGGCCCGCATCCATCTCCGACTGCAGTTGCTGCCAGATCTGATTGAACTCCTGCTCCACCATGTTTGGTGGCAGGTCGAAGCTGTGAGCCTCATCCAGCTGGTCAAGCAGGTTACGCTTCGCTTTGGCGCGGGACGCACCGTCATGCTCAGCTTTCAACTGGTCTTTCACAAGGCCGGTCAGCTGCTCAAGGCTTTCCAGACCGAGGCCCTTGGCGAATTCGTCGTCGAGTTCAGCCGTTTTTGGCGCGCGAACTTCGTGCACTTTCACTTCGAAGACAGCTTCCTTGCCGGCAAGGTCAGCGGCGCCGTACTCTTCCGGGAACGTTACGGTCACGTCTTTTTCGTCACCCGCCTTCACGCCGACCAGTTGGTCTTCGAAGCCCGGGATGAACTGGCCGGAACCAATGACCAGTGTCTGCTGCTCGGCGCTACCACCTTCAAAGGCTTCGCCATCGATCTTGCCCACGAAATCCATGACGACTGCGTCGCCTTCCTTGGCTTTCGCCGTCTTGGCGCGCGGTTCATACTGTGTGTTCTGTTCGGCGATACGGCCAAGCGCTTCGTCGATCTGTTCCTGAGCGACGTCCGCGACGGGGCGCGTGATGGTCAGCTTGGTCACATCGGCCGGCTCGAATTCCGGCATCACATCGACATTCATGTTGTAGGACAGGTCGGCTTGGCCCTTGACCACAGCTTCCATGTCGCCGTCGATCTGGACGTCTGGCTGGCCAGCCGGGCGCAGCTCATTGTCTTCAAGCGCCTTCTGGTTGGTCTCGGTGACCAGCTTGTTGATCAGCTCGCCCATCAGGTCCTGGCCGTACAGCTTGCGGACATGGGATGCGGGCACTTTGCCCGGACGGAAGCCCTTGAGCTTCATTTGCGGCCGGATTTCTTCAATCCGCTCGTCGAGTTTGGCCTGCAGTTCCGAGGCCGGCACTTTAACGGCGAACGTGCGGCTAAGACCTTCTGCCTTGGTCTGGGTAACTTCCATCGGTTCAATCATCCGTATCTTGGGTCACGGGCGCAAGAAATGCGCGCGGGCGCCCTGTGAATCCTGTCTGAAGGGGCGGCTTATGTCATAGCCGAAAGCCCCTGTCCACGTTGGACTATAAGCGTATTACAGCACTTTCGGTCGCCTCCTGACCAGAAAGCCCAATTCGAACAGATTCAGAGCCACAGAGAGGCCCCGGAACCGCCCGCGAGCAATGGAAAAAGGCCCGTGCGCACAGGACGAACGGGCCTTGGACCAAAGAGCACTTTATCTATCAATGAGGGCGCCGAACTTGCATTCGGGGGACTGACGGCAGTCCGGCGCCCTCTTCCACACCTACTGAACGGAGATGTTCACCGAGTTGCCGATGGATGCAGCGGTGGCTGCGGCCTCGGCACCATGGGACACCTGGGCAGCAAGTGCAGAAATCTGATGGCCAGAATTCGCCTGTCTGACGCGAGTCAGGCCGTTGCCCACGACATCAGAGTTCAGGCTGGTGAGCGATGCGGAATTACCGATCGCAGCTGCGGTGGCTGTTCCGTCAGCAAAGCCAACCAAACGACCGTTCAATTCGGCGACCATCGTACCGGAATTGTACTGCTGCGCAGTCATGCTGCCGCTTCCCGGGATCTCAACGGATAGCGAATTGCCGATCGACGCCGCAGTTGCGGTGGCTTCAGTTATCTCACTGATCGTCGCATTCATCTGAGTGGTCATGTATCCGCTGTTCGATTGCGTTGAGCGGCTTGCGAGTGTGCTGGCTTCTGACGTGACCGATGCAGTATTGCCGATGGCAGCTGCCGTCGCTGTTGCGATACCGGAATTCTCGATGTTCACATTGGCATTGGCATAGGCTGCACCTGAATTGCCTTGGTTGACCGATGAGACGGCATCGGCAACCGAGTCGATCGAATAGGAATTGCCGATTGTCGCAGCCGTGCCGGTGACTTCACCCATCGCACCGCTGAGAAGGTTGAGAGTTGCACTCTGATTGCCGCTGTTGACCTGACGCGTTGCGTAGTCAACTGCGTTGGCGGCGGCATCGGACACGTCACCAAGAGCTGAATCGCCCAGCACGTCCAAATCGGCATCAACCAAACTGTCGCCACCAATGTCGACAGAGGCATCGACGACGTCTCCAATGCCGAGATCGACATCGACTGGACCTCTGCCATTATTGTTGCCGCGGTCGGCGACCGCCTGTTCGCACAGAATGAGGGCAGAAGCGAAGAAAAGAGCAGACCGTTTCATGAATATTCTCCTTTAATGATTAGTCTGTTGAAAGGCAGGCACGTCCGACATGACGAACTCTGCTTGAGAGCAGGCTTGCACGGACGGACCGGCGATACCTGAGACGAGATCGAAAACGGCGCTTTCGACGATCGTTCGGATTGCAGTGTGCACAGGCTCCTGAGCGCGCTCGCCCATGCCAATGTCGATGGTTGTGTCCCCAATGAATTCGAACACACCCGCGCGAATTTCGCGCCCGCGAATTATTTTCCGTTGGCTGACCAGATTTACCACGCTCAAATCAGTGGCATTGACCAGACGGAGGTCCAGGGCGACAGTCATTGCATAGTGGCGTTCACCACCTACAACAGGCCCTATACGTGCTTCGCGAACATCGCTGTGCACGTTGAAATTCAGTTCCGTGATACCGCCGAGCAGGATGTAGTCGCTGCCGGCAATCGAACCTGTGAATACTTTGCGGTAGTCTTCGGTTGGTTCGCCAGCTTCACTGATTAACCGATTGTTTGCGAATTCCAGCTCCTGCTCGGCGACCGCCGTATCCAGACGTTCAGCCAGTGGAAAACCAGCCTGGCTCACTGCCGACATCACCATCAGAGAGGCGCCCTGCGTGGCCACTGCGCCTTCGAAAGTTGAAAATCTTCCGGTCATGTCGCGAATGTCGCCCACGGCAATTCGTGGTTTCTCCGCCGGCGTGCTCCACTTCATGCAGCTGAGCTGGCCCGAATACGCAGTGGAGCTATCTTCCACGATTGCGCCCGTCGACAAGTAGTCGGGATTGGAGACGATTCCTTCCATCGACGTGCAAGCCGTCGAAAAGACCAGACCTGCGCCGATCAGAAACGTGCGAAATGCTTTTCGATAGGTCATGATCAGTCACTCCCACTCGTTGGAAGGTGAGCGACGATTGCGGTCTGGTTCCCCGTGCTGATTTGGGAGGCATCCACCATCACGGTGTTGTTGTTGCCTTCAATATCCACACTGATCATGTTGCCGATTGCGGTAGCACTACCGCCAGTTGTTGTACCTGACCATGACGGCATCATCGCACGCGTGCTCCCGAAGGAACCGTTGGTAGCTGAGGATCTGGACCCCCCGCCGGCGACGATGACGCGATTGGCCTGGGCATCGCGGCTGAAGCCTAGCGGCGTATCTGACCATCCGCCGGCTTCCATGCTTATCTGAGCCGAAGCCGGGATAGCAGACACAAGCGATGCAGAAATCGCAATTGCTTGTAGTTTCAGTTTCAAATTCGTCATTTCGTATCCCCGAATGAGTACCAAGCTCGAGGACACAATCGACCTTTATTGTGGCGCGGTATATTCTCCGGAAGGACGGTCTTGCCGCGCAAAGGGCGGGGCCGACCTGACCTTTTGGTCAGGTAGTTCCCTCAATCGATCACTGGTATTTGTTCGAAAGGCTTAGAAGCCCTGGCACGATCGGGCCGAGGTCTGCTGCTTTGCTGTATTTGGAATGAACTGGAGCCAAATGATGAAGGGAGTTGTGTTCAGACAGTTTCTGGAATTCGCAGAAAAGGAGTTCGGCGAAGCCAAAATCGACGAATTGCTGCGCACGACCGACTTGGAATCGGCTGGAGTGTATACGAATGTCGGATATTACGACCATGTCGAAATGCTGACATTGGTTACCGCGCTCTCAAATCAGACAGGCCGGTCAGCACGACAACTCCTGGTTGGCTTTGGACGCAGTCTGTTCCCCACGCTTATTGCGGGTCACCCTCAAGACGGTATCAGCCATGCCTTTGACTTGATCGAACGCATACATGGCGTCATTCATCGGGATGTTCGTAAACTGTATCCCGATGCTGAAGTCCCGGATATCCAGCCCCGATCTCGTGATGGAGACCGCGAAATGCGCATCACATACGCCTCGGGACGACCCATGGCCGATTTATGTGAAGGCATGATCATGGCGGCTCTTGATCACTATAATAAACTCGAAGATTTTGAAATTGTACGAACCGATAGTAAACATCGGTACCTTTACAATGCGGAATTTCATGTATTCCGCAGGGATTGAACTTGAGCGAAAGTGATGAAAATCTCGCACGGCTAAAACGGAAGCTCGAGAGAGAGTCTGCTGCACGCACGGCTGCGGAAAACCTGCTGGAAGTTCGATCCGCTGAACTTTATGAAATCACCGAGCAACTCCGTGAGGAAGCCCTCCAAGTCAAACACTTGTCGACCGCGATTGATGTGTCTGCTGACGGTGTCGCCATCACCAACAAGGATGGCGTTTTCACCTACATGAATCCGACCCATGCCAGTATGTTCGGGTATGCCTACGCCGGTGAGTGTATCGGACGACCCTGGACGATTTTGTACGCCAAGGACACGTTGCGCCGATTTGAACGCGACATCTTTCCTCTCTTCCAGCAAAACGGGTATTGGCGCGGCGAAGTCGCCGGCATTGCCAATGATGGTTCAAAAGTACATCAGGATCTGTCGCTGACAGCGATCGCGGATGGAGGCATCCTCTGCTCCACACGCGATGTGGGCATCATTCGACGCCGCGAAGCCCAACGAGAACAATTGCACGAAATGCTGCTCGACGCTGAACGCCGCGATGCTCTCGGCCGTATGGCGAAATCAGTTGGGCACGACTTCGCAAACATACTGGCCATCATAAACGCCTCTGCACAATTGCTGGCTGATGACGGACAGGCCGACATCTTCGAATTGTTGATAGAGCGCATTCTCCAATCCTGTAATCAGGCCAATGATCTGGTCGAAGACTTGATGCATTTCGATACCGAACCAGAGCAAAAAGTCTGTTCCCTGAACGACCTCGTTCGGGATGTCAGCGAACTCAACAGCAACCAGTTCCTGGCAACGCAGGGCTTCGAAACCCTGGTGACCACAAGCAAGCTCATCTGCGAAACCGATCCGACCCTGTTTTCCCGGATGGTCTTCAATCTTGTCAAGAATGCACGCGAGGCCATCAACGAGAATGGGAGCGTCTACCTCTCCCTGGAGCAGATCGATAAAGACAGTACAGTGGAACCCGACTTTCACCCATCCGCAATTTGCAACCGTGGAGACTGCCAGTCATTCCCGGCTGCGCGCCTGATCGTGCGCGACGATGGAGTCGGCATGTCTCAAAAAGCTCTTGATACAGCTTTTTTGCCATTTCAGTCGACCAAAGGTACCGGGCGCGGGCTTGGACTGGTTACGGTTGATGCCCTGTTACAGGGTCAGATGGGCCGAATGCGCGCTTTCAGCCGCCCCGGCGAAGGGACGATGGTCGCGATCGACTTGCCCTTGCTGGACGCACGCGCGCCCAGAACGTTTCCCAATTCCATCAACGACCCCGATAAGCCAAGTACGGGCGCTCAAGGCGCACTGGTCATAGACGATGATCAATTTCAAGTGGACCTTGTCGTCACCCTGTTGAGAGAATTCGGTTGGGATGCTGTGGGTTTTACAAATCCGGTCGCCGCACTTGGCGTCTTCAAAGTTGCACCCTGGGCCTTCGAGTTGATTGTAACAGACCGTCGCATGCCACAAATGAGCGGTGATGAGCTGGTTCTCGAATTGCTGGATGTCCGGGCGGACATCCCCGTCGTAATGAGTTCCGGCGCTCTCGCATCCCCCCTGCCAGCCGGTCTGGCCGCGACCATTGCCAAACCACTGTCTCGTGAAAAATTATGGGCAACCCTGCACAAGATTGGCAAAACTGCGCCGGCACATCCACCATTGTCAGCGAACGAGTGAATCGGATTTACAGCATGCACCTTCTAATTGCCGATGATCATGATCTCGTGCTGGACGCCGTCCGGTCACTGCTGGAGCACGAATTGCCCGACGCGAAGATTACGATCATGCGCGATGGCGATGTCGTCAGGACCGCTCTTCAGAATGGCGATCGCTATGATCTCGCTTTGCTGGACCTGCGGATGCCGGGCATCACGGGTGTTCAAGACGTCAAAGAGCTTATTGCCATGTTTTCCGATCAACCGATTGCGATCCTGTCAGGTGTTGCAGGGCAGATGGAGATAACTGCTCTATTGGAAAGTGGCGCCCGGGGCTTTATCCCCAAGACCATGCCGGGCGACGGCTTGGTCGCCGCGGTCCGTCTTATTCTGGCAGGACAGGTTTTCAGTCCCACCCAGACCGACAAGAGTCAGGGAGCAGACGGCTCAAGTCTCACCCCACGTGAACGCGAAGTGCTGTTCTGCCTGCAGCGAGGGGAATCCAACAAACAGATCGCCCGGTTGCTCGACATTCAGGAAACAACAGTAAAGCTACACTTGCGGTCGTTGGCCTTGAAACTGGAAGCACGCAATCGCACCGAAGTGGTCGTCAAGGCGATCCAGTCGGGTCTAATCGCATAGATAACCGTCTCATGAGCACGTCATTCAACAAGCGGCGCACGCCGGCTTGTTTTCTCGTGCCCCACTTATTCCGATATGCGTATTCTTCCGGAGTGTCCGCGCCACCGCTTTGCACCACTCTTCTTTGATGGATCAAAGTTAGGAGAGTGGCATGGCACGGTTTGCAGCAGTTCCTGAAGCACATGCGAGCTTAGCTAGCGCACGACAAGTGTACGCCCCCGGGACTCATCTTTTCCATCAAGGCGATATTGAGCGAGGCATCCACAAGATTGTATCGGGTACCGTGACCGTTTACCGAGTCACGGCGGATGGACATCGCCAGATCGAAGCATTTTCCGGCCCAGGTGAATATGTCTCTCTGTGTTTGTGCGCCACCAGTCCGACAAGTGCAGAAGCGCTAAGCCGCGTGGAAACAAACTATGTGAGCCGTGAAGCTTTTGAGCGATGCCTTCTACAAGACGCGCAATTTCGACAGACGGTGTTTCGCGAGATAGACAAGGCGTCCGCAGACGCGCGCCGTCAGGCCACATTGCTAGCCTGTCGCTGTGCGAAGGAGCGGGTAGCAGATTTCGTGCTTTTCCTTGATTCACGCTTTGCACCCAAAGCCGATGGCTACACACCTATTCGAATGAGCCGGTGTGACATCGCCGATCATCTGGGGCTGACAATTGAAACCGTCAGCCGCATGCTCAACCAGTTCAAGCAAATTGGCGTCATCGACATGCCTCGGGCTGATCGCTTTCGCCTAAGAAACCGTCAATATCTCAACCGCCTGGCCGGCCAGAATGATGAAGCGGATAGCAGACCACACGGACTGGCCCTGTAAGTCAGTCCTCTTTACAATCCGTTGATCCCCGTACGGCGTATGGTGCGGTGACTTTCCAAGCAGGAAATTTCGGCGAGTGATCTTGTACTCGCGGAACACTAATACGTCCGGAGGCAAATTTTTCACCTCCGACTACAGGTTAAGCTGTGCGCGCCTTAATGCTATTCAGAGGATGAACTATCCAGTGTAATCGCGACGAAGCGGTCGAGCTGGTCGACATAGTCATGCGCTGCTTCGCTGGCTGCGCGGAACCAAACTGCGGCGCCCTGTTGTGGCGATTTACAAGTGCCAAGTTCACTCATGAAAGAAATGTCCTTCCGCAGGCGCCTGTTGTAGAACTTCGCCATATCCTGACTTGCTTCCATGAAGTGCTTCATGCTGACGGCACCAAATTGCATTGTGTCGGTTACCGGGATCGGTATCGCGCTGTTGGGAATGAACCCTGTCCCGTTTGTGCCAACTTGCGAACTTGATTTTTGACTCGCTGCCGCTTTCTGGGTTGTGGACTTAGTCTGGGCCATGGCATCTCTCCGATATGTTTGAAATGTTGGGGTTAGAGTTCTGTCTTTTACCATACAACCGCAGTCTATCTCGCCGCGAAATACGCATTACCCCTGAATTCACGTACTTCTACGGACTTGCCCAAATGTCTCCGTCAGGATTGAGTATGCGAAACGGTATTCCGGAGAGAGTGATCGCATGACAAGTACAATTCGATATCCCGCCAGAACCCGGTCAGGGTCGTGACCAGCGACATGGATGGCAAGTTCGATTGGCTCATTGCGAAAGCCGCGGCTCAACCCGGCCCGACATTACGCGTTGCGGTTATACATCCTGTAGATGCCTCCAGCCTCAAAGGTGCTTTGGACGCGGCGCAGGCTGGTATCATGACGCCCATCCTGGTGGGACCGATTGCAAAAATGTCTGCAGCAGCGGAATTGGCCGGCCTCGACATTTCTGGCCTTGTGCAGATTGAAGCACCCTACAGCCACGCAGCCGCGGCAAGATCCGTAGAGCTTATCCATGAAGGCAATGCAGATGCCCTCATGAAAGGCGCGCTCCACACAAATGAAATGATGGCTGAAATCGTCAAACGCGCCGGTGGCTTGCGCACTGACCGGCGCATGAGCCATGTGTTCCTGCTCTCCACCGCCGGTTATCACAAACCGTTGCTGATCAGTGATGGCGCCCTCAACATTGCGCCTGACCTCACCTCGAAACGCTGGATAACGCAAAACGCAATTGACGCGGCCCGGGCCATCGACATCGATCCGCCAAAAGTTGCCATCCTGTCTGCAACCGAAGAGGTGGACCCGATCATACCGTCCACCCTGGATGCAGCCGCCCTGTGCAAGATGGCGGACCGAGGTCAGATCAAGGGCGGCGTCGTGGACGGCCCCCTTGCATTTGATCTGGCTGTCTCACCTGAATCGGTCGCAACCAAAGGCCTGAAGTCTCCGGTCGCCGGGGATGCAGATATTCTGATCGTTCCCGCCATCGAGGCTGGAAACATGTTGGCCAAACAGCTGGACTATCTAGCCGGCGCATCAGCGGCTGGAATTGTTCTGGGTGCCAGTGTTCCGATTATTCTGACCAGCCGCGCCGACAGCGCCGAGGAGCGACTGGCTTCATGCGCCTTTGCGTCAGCCGTGGCGCACTGGCAGCGAGACCAGCCATGACGCGCCGCGCTGTCGCAACATTCAATGTGGGTTCTTCCAGCCTCAAATTCTCGATTTTCGAAATCGACGCTGTCGGCGAGTTGGGAGAATGCCTCTTTCGCGGCGCTGTGCGCGATCTTTCCGGCGCGCGACGCGTAGACGTATCAGACCCGGAAAAAGTGAAGCCGCTTCAGAGCGTCATAGCCAGCATATCTGATCCAAAGCATTTGATCACCGCGCTTGCGACCTGGCTAACCGGGCCGGAGGCGGGCGTGACCCTTTCCGGTATAGGACACAGGATCGTGCATGGCGGCACCCTGTTTGAGGGCCCGGTCGCCGTTAGCGACAAGACCATTGAGCGCTTACAGGCCCTCGCAGTCTTCGCGCCAGCGCACCAACCGCATAATCTCGCGGGCGTGCAAGCCGTTGCAAATGCCCTGCCCGAGATCCGTCAAACCTTGTCATTCGACACGGCGTTCCACAGGACCATGCCGCACATTGCCGAACTCTACGCTCTGCCCCGTGCGCTAAGCGAACAAGGCATATTGCGCTTCGGATTTCATGGCTTGTCATATGTGCACATCGCAGAAACTCTTAGTGAGGTTCTGGGCGCGCGTCCAAAGCGTGTGCTTGCCTTGCATCTGGGCAGCGGCGCAAGCGCCTGCGCCATGATTGACGGGAAAAGCATCGCCACATCCATGGGCTTGACCGCACTTGATGGCTTGCCCATGGCGACTCGCTGCGGGGATCTGGATCCGGGCGTGGTCCTGCACCTGATCAAGGATCGTGCTATGCCAGTCGAAGAGGTTTCCGACCTGCTTTACACGAAGTCTGGCCTACTTGGCGTCTCTGGCATATCGGGAGATACCAAAACGCTTCTGGAAAGCCCTGCCCAAGAGGCGAAAGAAGCTATCGATCTATATTGCTACAGGATCGCCAGCCAATGCGGCTCACTTGCCGTAGATATGAAAGGGTTTGACGCAATTGTATTCTCGGGCGGAGTCGGCGAGAACGCACCAGCAATCCGCTCACGAATTATTCAACACCTCGATTGGCTAGGTCCAACTCTTGACGACGCCGCGAACGAAGCGAATGCAGAAGTTCTGTCTCCCAAGGGGGCGTCGGTGCCGGTGGTGCGCGTTGTCGCGGATGAAGAGCGCATCATTGCGCGCGAATGTGCCTCTCTTCTCTAGCGGATCAGAAAATCGCAGCCACCTACAGTATTGTCCCAAGTAGCCGATAGCTGCACTGCCGCTGACTCTGAACCGTCCTGCGCCTCGGAAGTCGGCTGTGGAGCTTCACGTGCGCGCACCAACACCTTGTCGACAATCCGGCTCGAAGGGTGCTCTACCAGCAAATCTCCCTCTTCAAGACCCAACAGAATCTCTGCCTCCTGGCCATTCAAATGCCCGATCGTTACTTGACGCAAGCGGGCGCGACCGTTTTCGATGCGATAGACGGACCAGTTGCGATCCTGCTTGAACAATGCGGTTATTGGAATAGTGAGAACATTGTCCTGCGACCAGATCTGGACAGCTACGTCCACCCTGTATCCATGACCCAGCCGGTCCGCAGGCTGGCCTTGCAGCAAGTCCACGACAACATTCACGCGCTGCTCCTCAATCCCGAGTGCGGATATTTTTGTGAAGGCAAAAGGCTCAATTTGCCGAACCTTGCCTTGCAGGACGGGACCACCCCAATCCGAGATGATCACAGGATCTCCGGGTGAAATGCGCACCGCATCCTCAGACAACAGATCCGCCACGATCTCGATCTCCTCAGGATCCCCAACTTCCACAAGAGGTGCGCCCTGTGCCACCGGCCCCTCGCTCTGGCGAAGGCGCCGCAGCAAAACCCCATCGATAGGTGCGATGACATCGATCAGTTCTCCGCCCTCATCCTCACTGCTCGGGCGAAGCGCAGCGCGGGCGGCTGCCAGTTCCTGCCGGCGCATGGCAAGTGCAGCTTCCGCAGCCCGAGCAGCCGCCTGCAGCGTCGTCTCTTCCGCTTCGGCCCGCTCCAGCATCTGGCGCGATATTGCTCCACCTGGCGCCAGCAGCCGATAGCGATTGGCATCCGTGGTGGCATGGTTCAGTTCGGACCGAACCCGGTCGAGTTCCGCCTTGGACGCCGTCACAGCAGCAGCGGCAGCATCGGCAACTGCCGACAATTGCTTTTGGGATCGACTGTCCAGCACAGGCGCAGCCACGGGACGGATGCCTGCGACGATTGTCTCCCCTTGATATACGCAATCGCCTGCTTCGAGGCTGATCCGCTCCAATTGCCCTGAGACGGGCGCGGAGATTTCAAAGACATCATGAATGCGCGTCTTGCCTTCCTCATTTACGGAAACGGTCATCGACCTACTGCTTGCTTTCACGATATCTACGTCGATGGCGCGGGGTGAGAATGCCCAGACCGCCAGCGCCAGCACAATTATGGCGATGACAGCCCAAAACAGAAGACGATTGCGAAGGGCCATGAGGTCACTCCCGGGTTTTCAAAACGGCGATAAGGTCGAGCGATTTCACGCGCTGGCGCACGAATAGAGCAGCGGCGATCGATGACACGATCACAATGGAAGCGGCCAGCCCGTGCGTGGAGGGGGCGACTGTAATGGGTACTCGGAATAATTCAGTCGCCATTGATGTCGCCACGAGATAGGCGAGCCCCATTCCCATCGCCCCGCCCAGCGGCAGAGCCAGGAAAACCAGCAAGGCCAATTCTCCAATCAGGATGTACGATACCTCGCCTTCCGAAAATCCGAGCACACGCAGGCTGGCCAACTCGCGACCTCGCTCAGTCAGGCCGATACGCGCAGCATTGTAAACGACCGCCGCGGCAATCGCACCGCCAATCAAAGCGTAGATTGTCATCATGATATTGATGTTCTCTTCCATTGAGTCATTGAAATTCTCAATCGAAGCGCGCTGGAGAGAGACGCTGGCAATCCCGGGGCGCTCCAGAACCGCAGCGCTGAAGACTGCCTCCCTGTCAGGATCAATCATGGCATAAACACCGCTGACGACATTGCTTTCACCCAAGGCACGCTCTAGCGAATCCACATCCATGAATGCTGGCCATCCCATGGCTTCATTCACAATGGCCGTAACGGACACATCCAGCGTCGGCCTTTCCCCTTCAAGCACTTCCAGACTGACCCGATCACCGCGCCCGACATTGATCATTCCTGCCAGCTGCGAAGACACAGCCAATCCTCGATCCGGAACACCCAGGAATTTATCCTGATCATCCAGCAGCCGCCGCAGCCGGCCGTCAGGCTCCACACCCACCAACCTCACCCGTTCGTCCAACTGGCCATGCCTCACGCGGATAGAGATGTCCCGATTAGGCTGCACCGAAAGCACACCCGGGATTCGCTCTATTTCTCGCACAGCGCCAATATTTGTCGGTTCGACAAAGTTGATTGCGACGTCATATGCATCCGTGCGGTGAAAGTGCTGCTCCATCATTTCGTCAATTGAATCGAACGCAAACAAAGTCCCCACCAGCAAGGCTTGCGCCGCCGCAACGCCTATGACGGTCACGCCTGCACGCACGGGCCACCGCGTGACATGCCTTAGTATCATACGGGTTGGCTCATCAAAATGTATGTGTGCGAACGCACGCTGAACCGGTCCTTTTCCATAAACGGTTGGCGGCGCAGCAGACATTGCCTCGGCTGGCGCTAGCTTCGCTGCAGATCGCGCGGACCCGACTGCGCCAAATATCGCTGCAAGGGTTGCAGCCCCCCCACCGATCACAAATGCCGACGGATCCGGCCGGAAAATCATATCGGGAAACCGGAAGCTATCCGTATAGAGATTGGTCATCAAGCGCGCCAATGCTGCACCAAGGACAAAACCGACCAGAATACCGCCGATCACCATGCCCAACGCCATCTTCACATAGTGCCAGGCGATTTCCCACTCATCGAAACCGAAAGCTTTCAGCAAACCAATCTGCTGGCGCTCCGTCGCGATCAGTCGCGCCAGAATCGCATTTAACAGCATGGCTGACACAATCAGGAATATTGGCGGTATGATCGCAGCGATCGATGCCAGTTGCTGCATCTCGCTTTCGATGAACGCATTAGACAATTGATCTTCCGCGCCATAAGCCCCGCCAGTGCCGTATGGCTCCAACAATTTGTCCAGCGAGTCGATCACCCTTTGTGGGTTGGCTCCGGGACTGAGAGAGACGCTCACACTGTTGAACGCCCCATCCAGATCAAAGGCCGCTTCAAGTGCCCTACGGCTTAGCCAGAAGATAGCGAAACGTTTTTCATCAGGTAGCAGACCGCTCGGGCCCAGCATGTAGACATGCTCTGGGGAATCCCCAACCCCGACAATCTCCAGGTCACGCGCACGTCCATTGATGATGGCGCGTACATGGCTGCCCAGCGTAAACCCGTGCGCATCTACGAACGCCTTGGAAACCACTGCCTCGTCCGGGCGGCTGGGATCGGGGAAGCGTCCGGAATACAGCAGGACGCCGTTCAGTCTTGGTTCTCCGTTCTCAGGCACCGACACCAATTGAGCGTTCGCTGGCTCGCGCATGCCTTCAATGTCCAGTGTTACAAGGCGAGAAATGCGTGTTTCGATGGTTCGGACGCCATCAATCTCCGAGATTTCATTTGCGAGTCGCTCGGGCGCGCGCTTCGCATTCGAGAAGACGTCCGCAAATCGAAACCGGTCGTAATAAGTATCGCGGCTCAACTCGAGAGACGATATCGCACCTAGCGCCATCACCATGATCGCTACGCCGCACGCCACAATCGCGCCCACCGCCAGCCCCTGACCGCGCATATGCAACAGATCCCGCAACAATTTGCGGTCCAGCGCTGATATCCATCCTACCATGACAAATCAGCCGGTTTTTTTGCCCTGCCGACTTCTTCAACATCCACAATGCGCCCATCAGACAGCCGAATTGTGCGGTCCGACATTTCGGAGATACCGACATTGTGCGTGATGACGACCGTTGTCGCGCCGAGTTCACTGTTTACATGGTCAAGCGCTTCCAGAACCTGGATGCCGGTCTTGCTATCGAGGGCACCGGTTGGCTCATCGCAAAAGAGCAATGCGGGTCGCTTTGCGATCGCTCGTGCAACGGCCACGCGCTGTTGTTCGCCCCCGGACAGTTCAGCTGGGAAATGATCCAGGCGCGCACTCAGCCCAACCATGGCAAGGGCGTCTTCAGGGGGTATGGGATCGCGTGCAATTTCTGTCACCAGCGCCACATTCTCACGCGCTGTCAGGCTGGGTACGAGATTGTAGAATTGGAAGATAAAGCCAACATGGTGCCGGCGGTACCGGGTCAATCCCGCGTCCGACCTCCGGGTAAGTGACTTACCTTCGAACTGGACATCCCCCTCGGTCGGGCGATCAAGTCCCCCGAGAATGTTGAGCAAGGTGGACTTTCCGCTGCCGGACGCTCCCAGCATGACCAACAATTCGCCGCGCCGAACGTCCAGATCAACCCCGCGCAACGCCTGAACTTTGACCTCACCCGTGTCATAGACCTTGGTCAGCCCCCGGGCAGACAGAAGCACGCCCGTATCGGGATCTGCATACGATGCCGGTGCAGGCGTCAACACGTTCATCCACGCCCCCCTAATGAACCATCAAGATTGGCAAGTCTGCATGCTGGATCATGTGCAAGGTCACGCCGCCCATGATGGATTCACGCAACCGGGAATGAGAGTAACCGCCCATCAAGACAACATCGCTGTTGCTCGCTTCGCATTGATTGAGAATTCGTTCCGCGATTGGCCGCTCCGGCCACTCCACGTGACGGCTCGTGACCAGGACCCCTGCCCGCTCGAGCCACAGCTTTGCCTGCTCAAGACTCGGCGTGGCTGCGTCCGTTTCCCCAATCGTCAGCAATGTCGTCTCGTCACTTTGCAATAGTAGGGGAAGAGCCGCACGGACGACTCTTGATGCCTGCAGGCTGCCATCCCACGCGACCAGCGGTCGGCGCGGTACGGCGCTCAGGCCAGAACGCAGCGTAAGGAAAACTGGCGCACCCGATTGCATCAACACGGCTTCAAACAGCTCACGCTCCGGATGCGGCCCCTTGGCATCGGGAATTGCCATGACGACAAGGTCTGCCGCACGTGCCGAAAGACCGTAATTGAGCGGGAATTGTCCAACTTCTTCTGTCCACGAAGCGGTCACACCGTTTTGTTTCAACGCCTCCGGTACCGGCACGACATGGGCGTCCAAAGCGGCGCAGAGACCTTCAAACTTGGTGCGCAACCCACGGGCATAGCGGCTCGTCGCCTGATCATGCGCCTCCATTGCCATCATGGTGGCTGAGGCAGACGCTGGATAGAACTCCATGGGCGGGTAGCCTGTGAAGCGCGGACGCACATGTTGAGCCATCACATGCCCCTTGAACGCACCGGCGAGCAACAAGGCAGTCTCTGACACCAATTTTGCTGTTTCTTCAAAAGCGAGCGGAGCGAAGATCGTCTTGAACGTCATGGGCGTAATCCTCTCAAGGGGATAGCGAGACCACACGTCTCACGAACACGAGACCCTATATTGAACCGGATCCACAACGTCTCCATCCGTAATTCTACGGAGACGCGAACCACGCGCGGTCATGTATCCATTCAGGGTCCCGACACAGGATCCGGAACACACTGATGCTTGATCATCAGTCAAGGCCCAACCAAATGCCGGTGCCTGCTCATGCAGAGTCGACTGAGGCAGCTTTAAAACGCCTCTCATCCTCCCGGCTGGGACTGACACAAGCTGAAGCGGCAACCCGTTTGAGTGAATACGGATTAAACAGGACGCCCCGCGGACGCAGGACGCCGCTTCTGCTCCGGTTTCTGCGTCACTTTCACAATGCTTTGATCTATGTGCTGATCGCCTCTGCAGCCGTCACATGGTGGTTAGGCCATCCCATCGACACTGCCGTGATCCTGTTCGTAGTGATGGCCAATGGTGTCATCGGCTTCATTCAGGAAGGCCGCGCTGAATCCGCCATGGAAGCGATCGCTACCCTACTCTCACCTCACGCTGCCGTGCTGCGAGATGGAGACAGGGTGACGGTCGACGCCGAAACCCTGGTTCCGGGGGATATCGTGCTCGTTGAGGCTGGAGATCGAATTCCGGCAGACCTTCGACTGATAGAATCCAGCGGCCTGAAAATTCAGGAAGCAATCCTGACTGGAGAATCTGTACCTGTCGAAAAGTCCGTGGAACCGTCGCGCACCGATGCGGTCCTGGGCGACCGTTCGAGTTCTGCATTCAGTGGCACTATTGTCACTGCTGGGCAGGCTCAGGGATTGGTCACCGCAACAGGCGTCAATACGGAGATCGGCCGGATCAGCAGCATGCTGTCGTCTGTGGACGAGCTGCAGACGCCATTGCTGCGCCAGATGAATGCCTTCGCCAAATGGTTGACCATTCTGATCCTGCTGATTGGCTCAGCCTTGCTCTCATATGGCGTGTTCATCAGACATGCCGACTTTTCCGAAACCTTCATGTCCGTGGTTGGCTTGTCGGTTGCAGCCATTCCGGAAGGCCTGCCAGCAGTCCTGACCATCACCATGGCGATAGGTGTTCGGGCAATGGCTGGAAAGAATGCAATCATTCGACGTCTGCCTGCTATCGAAACCCTGGGCGCTGTCTCCGTCATCTGCACGGACAAGACCGGCACATTAACTCACAATGAAATGACGGTCTCAGCACTCATCATCGCATCACAGGCATTCGATGTGACAGGAGATGGATACACGCCAAGCGGGGATATTACGCCATCGCCGTCGGAGACCATCCGTCCTGTATTTGAGCTACTCGCGGAAACAGCGGCGCGCTGCAACGATTCCAGTCTGGCAAAGGAGGGAGACGTCTGGATCGTCAGTGGAGACCCCATGGAGGGTGCACTTCTTGCCTTCGCCGGAAAGGTCCTGGGAAATGCCGAGGATGTGCGACGCGACACTCCCCGTCAGGCTGTCCTGCCCTTCGATTCTCGCCACCGCTTCATGGCTACCAAGAATTCGGGGCCGGCTGGCGTACGAATCCACGCAAAAGGTGCTCCAGAGGATATCTCGGCGCTTTGCACGCACATGATCGGTGCTGATGGAACACCGGTTCCCATCGACCGTGAGGAAATCACGGCGATTACCGCTGAATTGGCTGCGCAGGGACAGCGAGTACTTGCATTGGCCTCAGCAGAGGCCAAGCCGGACCAGGCATTGACCCCGGAGGCGCTGAAAGGCGCTTTGGTTTTTCTGGGTGTCGTGGGTCTGAAAGACCCTCCTCGCGCCGAGGCTGTGGATGCTATCGCTGAGTGTCATGCTGCTGGAATCCAGGTGAAAATGATCACTGGCGACCATGCCGGCACCGCGGCTGCCATCGCAAAGGAAATCGGACTTCCTCACCCGGGTCACGTCCTGGAAGGTCGTGATCTGGACGCGATGGATGATGTCGACCTTGTCCACGCGGCGCTGGAGACCAATGTCTTCGCGCGCACGAGCCCTGAACACAAACTGCGCCTGGTGCAGGCCCTGCAGAGCCAAAACATGATCGTGGCGATGACCGGAGACGGCGTGAATGACGCGCCTGCCCTGAAACGTGCCGATGTTGGCGTAGCAATGGGCGTCAAGGGTAGCGAAGCCGCGAAGGAGGCTGCCGCAGTCGTCCTAGCAAACGACAATTTTGCCTCGATCGCTGCCGCCGTCACTGAGGGGCGCCGGATCTACGACAATATTCGAAAACTGATCCGGTGGACTCTCCCCACCGGTGGCGGGGAATCCAGTGTCGTGATTCTGGCACTTCTGTTCGGCACGACGCTTCCAGTGACAGCAATCCAGATATTGTGGATCAATCTGATCACGGAAATGACCCTTGGTTTCGCACTCGCCCTGGAACCTCTTGAGCCCAGAAGTATGCAACAGCCCCCTCGCAAGCGCGATGCGACCTTGCTAGACGGTGGATTGCTCGCAGACATCGTCGTTGCAACTATCCTTTTCGCGGCTGCCGTCTTCGCAGTCTTCACCTATACGCTAGATCAGTCCGCCTCCATTGAGCTGGCCCGGACGGTTGCGTTCAACACGCTTGTTGTTCTCCAGATCGCCTACCTGTTTTTCGTTCGCTATCTACATGGAGCGTCCAGCACACTGGACGGGCTGAAGGGCACACCCTCTGTATGGGTGGCACTCTCGATTGTCATGGTCGGTCAACTGATGGCGACCTACCTTCCAGCTGCGCAGAGTATATTTGGCACCGTCTCGCTTTCTCCCTTTTACGCTTCCATCGTAGTCGGTACCGGGATTGCGGTGTTTGGTTTGCTCGAAGTGGAAAAGCAGATGCGGCTTGCCATGCGGCGTATCCGATAAGGACGAAGTTGTTTCAACAGTTGATAAGCATCAATAAAGGGCGCTGGCGTTTGGTTAAGGTCCATCATCTTGTCCGTATCAGTGGAGGCAATCGAATTATGGCCAATCTCAATCCCTCGCCCGTCGCATCCATCGCGTTGCTCGCCATAGCCCTGCTAACAGGTTGCGCATCGGCGCCGACTCCTTACCAGCCTGCAACTGAACTCCACGGCTATACGAGTGAAAACGTTGGCGATGGGCTGATCCGCGTAGGCTTCAGGGGGAATTCAGAGACAAGCCGAGACGAGGTAGAAGCGAGCCTGTTTCACCGTATGGTCGAGATCGCTGAAGAGGAATCCGCTGGAAGCTTCACGATTGTCGGTCGGGAGACCGCCTGCACAACAACGCTCAGAACAGCCCCCGACACGACTTGCACCTATCATCAATCTGCGGATGCCCTGTTCCCTTACTATTTCGGTGTCTATGAACTCGACAGCCCGTGGCACTCCAAGCCCAAGCGAGAATATGAAGCTGTCGCGACGATCCGACTGTCACCAGAGCCCGTTTGCGGGGATTATGCAGATTGCTTTATCACAACAGATGCGCGGGCCGCGATCAGCAAAAACTCGGAATGACTCTGGACACTGTTGCCGCCTCGATCCGCCTTGGACATCAATAGTCCTGTCTCCGTGAAAGAGGTCAGGTTGATAGTTGTCAAACTGCGAAACGAATAAGTCTGCACTCTGTATGCGTCATATGGGAGACTCGATTATGCATTTGCCAACCGGAGCGTTCGTCCTTGTGTGCGATGGCTCAAAAGCCCTGCTTTTGGAAAACAAGGGCGATGCCGATTTGCTGGATTTGAGAATTGTCGAGGCTCTAACGGACGACAATCCGCCGAATCGAGATCAGTCAAGTGATCGGGCCGGGCGCTTCAAGACACCTTCTGGCGCACATGCCGCAACAGAACAGACTGACTGGCACGACATTGCAGAAGAACGCTTTCTGTCGACCGTCGCCGAGATGGCCCTGAAAGAAATAGGCCAGTCAACTCCCGCCAGCCTTGTCGTCGCAGCAGATCCTCGCTCACTCGGGAAGTTGCGTCCGATGCTGACAGATTCAGGATCGGTTTCAATCCTGGCGGAACTTAACCGCGATCTGGCGCATCATACGCTTCCAAAAATCGAAGAAGCGATCAGCAACGCGTGAGCACTCAGGCCAATTGCCCCATGCGGTCGCTTAACTTGATACCCAGTCCCAGTTGTGAAATAGGCGCAGGTCGACCAAACAGATAGCCTTGTACTTCACCAAAGCCTGCCAGGTTCACGAACCGGAACTGTTCTTCTGTCTCCACACCTTCAGCAATCACCTTGATATCCAGAACCCGACTCATGCCTGACAGAATGCCGAGGATTTGCCGGGCGCGATCACTTTCTTCCGCACGAACGAAGAATGAGCGGTCGATCTTAACCCGGTCCACCGGCAAATGCTCCAGACGGCTGAGCGAAGAATTTCCGGTCCCGAAATCATCCAAAGCGATCGTGATACCCATTTCCCGGATAACCTCAATCACCTTGCACGAAGTTTCGATATTGCGCAGCACGCCCCGCTCCGTGATTTCGAGCTCCAGCAGGTGTGGGGGAAACCCCGTCTCTTGAAGTATTTCAGCGACCGATTCAGAAAAACCATCGGACAATAATTCATTGGGAGATACATTGACGCTCAACCGAATGCTGTCACCGCTCTTCGACATCCACCCGAGAACGTCTTCGCATGCCTGACGCAACACATACTGGCCGAATGCAATGATATGCCGACTTGCCTCAGCGATCTCGATGAATTCCGACGGATTGATCGATCCGTACTTGGGGTGGGTCCACCGCGCCAACGCTTCGACACCAACCAACTGGCAATCTGAGACCCGCACAATCGGCTGGTAGTACAACCCGATCTTGCCTTCATCTATTGCAGGCATGAGGTCCCGGTGAATGGACAGGCGACGCTCCAGGCGTTGACGTACTTTCGCATCGGGAACAACGCAGGAATCGCCGCCTTGTGACTTCGCTTCGTATACTGCCGCATCAGCCTGTTCCAACACGTCCGCAATGGATTCTCCCTGCAAGCCGATGGCCGCGCCAATGGACGCTGTTACATCAATCAAGCGACCATCATATGCGATTGGCTTTGATACCAAGGATCTGATCCGGTCTGCCAAGACCGAGATATCATCAAGATTCACCGCCCTGCCGACAACGCAACAGAACTCATCGCCCCCAATCCGGAACACGCGAATGCTATCGTCTTTGTCGGCGAGATGTTTCAAACGACCCCCGAGTGCGATCAACGCCGCATCCCCGCCAGCATGACCATGCCGGTCATTCAATTCCTTGAACTTGTCCAAATCGATGTAGAGGACGCTCATCAAGGCAGGGCGATCATCTCTCTTGCAAGATTCGATCAGAGAATTGAATGCGTGGCGGTTCTCCAAGCCTGTTAGAAGATCCGTCGTAGCCTGCTGCTTCAGCTTCTGCTCAAATTCCTCACGTACACTGATGTCATGCGCCACGCCCAGATACCCGGTAAATTCCCCATTCTCGGAGAACAGCGGACGCCCGCTAACCTCAACGCTGCAATTGACGCCATCGGCGCGCAGAACACCCTTTATCCTCGAAAACGGCTCACGACGCTGAATAGCTCCTGTGAACACCGCCTCATCGTTTTCCCATCCAATCAGCACATCGCGCCAACGACGTCCGAGAGCGTCGCCCTTGCCGAAATAATGGACAATCTTGCCAGTCGAATCGACTTCAATATGCCAGTCCGAAGACATCTCGGCATACGAAGTAGACCGCCCCCGATATCTATTCTCCCGCTGCAGAACCTCTTTCAGCGTAGTGTAGACATTTTGTCCGAATTGTTTCGGCAGCACGGCCGCAACACAACACGCAATAGCAATCAGGCTCAGCCCGATAGCTGTAAGTGCCGTATTGTCTACTCCGCCTACAATTACGTCCAACCGATCGGCTGGTCCCATATACCAGTTGATGAACCCGATAATGAAAGCAGTGTAGGCAAAGCTCAGCTTCATCGTGGTGAAGAGCCCCCAGATGATCGGCGTAATGCTGAGTAATAGCATTCCCACAAATATGCCTTCATGGTCCAATACAAGCATGGCGAACAAATTTGCCGGAACACTGACACAAAGCAGCAATCCCTGGAGCAACATGAATTTGCGTCTGGCTGCGAAGTAAGCAGATGCAATCAACGCTGCCGCCGTAAGAGCGTCTATGAAGGTTCCGATATTCAGTTCGTATTGATCAACCACAAGCAGGCTCGTGATCGTGATCATCATGATGATGAGGGCTGTCAGAGCACTGTAGAAGATGATCGATTGCTGCAGACGATCCGGGCTCAGAATGGATTCTGCCAGCTCATCAATCGGGCCATCCCAGGAAGACGTTTTGGATTTACTGATATATTGCTGCATGGGGATCCTCGGCCTGTAGGGTTAACCCTACCCACGCTCAGTTAGCCCTCTGCAAAAGCCGGACTGGAATATCCGACCAATGACTTAGGATTTGATTAGGATTTCCACGGGGGCCGATGCCACTGAAGCCATGTTGTCCTGATTCCGAACAAGAAGAATTACCCGCTCCACGAAGAGAGACTGCATAGTAAACTTCCCGGAGACGGGTTTTCCCGAAAATCGCAATGTCTGATGGACTGCCGACCAACTGAATCAGGCGTAACATCGCTTCGGTGAAATCAGGGCTCCAGCCCGCAAACGAAAGACCTCGAACCATAGCTCCTTCGGCCGACATGGCGTCGATACCGCCAATACTTTCTATTTCCATGGTGCGCTCAGTCATTACGCGCGGATCGAGCGCGATATAGACGCCGAGGAGCGGATCGTTCGGCGACGCCTTGGGCGCCCCGGCTTCGACGGGAAGGTTTAGGGAGCAGCACATGTGCTGACGACTGTCATAGACATGGCGGTCTCCATCGAGGATTGCCTCTTTGGCGCCATTCAGGATTGCCATGATACAAGGTTCATAAATGACCGGGGCGCAACCCACTGGCTCAGTTATGCGAAACAGCTGAACTCCCCGGTATCCCTGTTTCGAACATTCCTGCACCCGTCAACCGGGCTGCGATGAAACGCTTCAGTTCTGACTTGCTCATTGACGAAACCTATCCGGCGAGAAGTCAGCGGCATGCTCTCCATCCTTGGCGCAGACAGCGTCACGCGCCTCGCTGAAACTGATACCGAACGCGCCGCAACGGTCTGGCTCGCTGTTGGCATTGTGCAGAATGTTTTGGGCGGGGGCACCGAGTTGGTCGGCGGCGTCTGGAACACGCTGGCCAGCTTGACCGGACTGCGGCGTCGCGGTTTGCCCAGTGCGTTGAACCTGTTCGGCGTTTTCATCGGGCTTGCCGGAATCGAGACGATCTATCCAGATTTCGAACCCCTCAACGCCGTTTTCGGGCTCAGCCAGATCGTCTGGTTTATTTGGGTGGGTGTCGTGATGCTGGACCGCAGGTCACCTGAGCTGATGCCCTCAGCGACCTGAGTGCCCGATATTATCAGGATGAAACAACATGTCTGAACTTCCACTCATGGGGTTGGCACATCTGTTGATGGGCACACTGGCCGTCATCTCTGGTGCGGGAGCATTGGCGGTCGCAAAGGGGCTCCGTCTGCACAGGGTGGCCGGAAACCTGTTCTTTGGCGCAATGCTCCTCCTGATCGCAAGTGGCCTCTATTTCAGCGTCACGCGATCCATTCTCTTCACTATTTTCCTGAGCGTGATGGCCTTCTATTTGCTCTCGAGTGGCTGGGCGACCGTGATACGCCGCGAAGGTAAAACGGAGCGGTTTGAGCTAGCGAATTGTCTTTTCATTCTCCTTGCAGGCGCGTTCGCACTCGGAATGGGCCTGACCGAAACAATCCGCGGGGCTCCGTTACAGGACGATGTTCCCTCCGCCGCCTTTTTCATCCTGGCCGCGCTCGCGGGGCTGTTTGGGGCGTATGATGTTGCTGTGATCCGGCGCGGTGGCTGTACTGGTAAGCATCGGATTGCGCGCCATCTCTGGCGGATGTGTCTGTCTCTGTTCATCGCCGTGACGATCTTCTTTCTCGGTAACAATGACGTACTGCCGGAAGTCCTGCGCACACCATTCTTTCTCACCGCCCCGATTGTCGCCGTTCTGGCACTGATGGTGTTTTGGCTCGTGCGCGTGATTTTCACTAATTGGTACAGAACTCCTTCCCAATAGATACGCCGTTCGGAGGCCTGTCCGTACCTGTCTCAGCTGGGCGCGTTGATGTTACGGGGCGAATGACGCTGGAAGACGTCATTGGGTGTATATTGCCGGCCAACAACAAAGGGCCAATGACACTTGTGTTCCGATGTCCTCTTTCGCATCCTCAGCGGTCGTTGAATGATTGGAAACGACATTTTGGTTGCTGGGAGAAGGCCCGGTCGGTAAGCTCAACATAACCGAAAATATTGGGAGAACGGGGTTTGCCGCTAATTGAAGACCTCGAGTTCCAACTCCACGTTTCGCTATTTGGTTCATTTCAAGTCGCAACACCATCCGAAACACCAATCGACATTTCCAACCGGCGCGCGCGTACCATTCTCGCTATGCTGAGTATAAATCCAGGGCAAAGCTTAAGCCGGGACTTGGTCAGCAAGCTAATATGGGCGGGCCGCTTCAAGCCTCAGGCGCGCGCCAGTCTGCGACAATGCCTGCACGATCTCAAACGCGAATTTCAAGGCTCGGGTTGGGAAATTCTGGAGATCTCCAACACTCAGCTCGCGGTCAAATCACATTTGATCCACACTGACCTTCAATCGCTGGAAACAGCCTTGAAAGAGAGAGATGATGTCCTTGCAACACAGCTTCTGCTTGAGCTATCCGGAAAGCCTCTGCTCGCGAATTTCGATTTGGGAGACGACCTGACTCAATGGCTCGCAATCCAGCGTGGTCAGATCGAAAACCGACTTCGGATTTCCACACAGCGCCTGTTGTCGGCGCTGAGAGCGAGCGGGCTAGACGAGCGTCATGAAGCTCTAGAACAAGCCTGGCACGGTTGGAGTGGCATATCTCGACTACGTCAACGTAGAGGACTTGCAATCCTGCCCTTCAAGCAGATTGACGAAGTAGGTGGCGATCTGTTTCTCGCAGATGCGGCGGTTGAGGAACTCTCGTCACGTCTTGGCGGATTGAACGGACTGGCGCTTGCCGGACAAACATCTGCGGAGGCGGTGGCTGGATCATCACTAACGCTTCCAGAGATGGCCGAGAAGCTTGGCGTGACACACTTCATTGAAGGCGCGGTCCATCGATCCACAGGTTCAGTCAAGCTCTCCATACGACTGATAGAGGGGGCTTCCGGCAAACAGATATGGTTCGATCAGATCGTTGAGTCCGAAACATACTTTTTCGATCAGCGTAAGTTAATCGGCGAAAATGCCATTGCGGGCTTAAGCCATGCCATGGGTCTTGAGCGAAATTCGCGGCCGGTACGGACGATGACGCGCAGCCGTGAGGCTTATGCGCTGTATCTGCAGGGGCGAACATTGACCCAGCGGGTAACACTGGAAGGGGGATTGCTAAAAGCTGTCGAGCTGCTTGAGCAAGCCTTGGAGATTGACTCGGAGTTTGCTGAATGCTGGACGGCCCTCGGCGAGGCGTTCATTCATGTCGCTGTCTATACGCCCTGTCTCGAGCGCGTTGCGCTATCAGAAAAAGCGGCATCTTGCGCGCGGCGCGCTTTGGATCTCGATCCCAATCAAGGCTATGCCTACGCGATACTCAGTATCCATGAATGGACGTGCTTTAATCCCGCTGGGGCGCTGGAATACGCATTGGAAGCCTATAGGCTGGAACCCCACAATGCCGATGTGACCCTGAGACTGGGATCCAGCCTATTGTATCTCGGACGCACAAGAGAGGCCTTGCCCTATATCGAAGCAGCGATTGAACAGGATCCCGTCTATGGCCGGAACTATGTGATGCTTTGTGTCGCACACTTAAATGTTGGAGATCTTGAGGCGGCCATGCGTGCAGGACAACGGATGGCAGATCTCGGGATTCCAGGTTTCTATCTCGGGGTCGCTCAAGCTGCTGCCGGCAATCACGAAACCGCTGTCAAAACTTATTTTGAGACACGGCGTTATGTCGGAACACTCATTATGTCGCCACCTGGCGCGGCCGAAATCTCAGACGAAGCGCGCGATTTCTATTTGAAAACCGCCGCGGAAGGCATTTGCAGCGGCAATGAAGAGGCCCGCCAGACCTATTGCAAACTGATTGACATGCTGCACCAAACCTTGCTCGACCCCTACGATCAAACCGTCGCTTGGCCAGCGGTCTGGATGGGGCATTCTGACTTGGTGATGAAGGTCTATCGTGAACAGATTCACCCTGCCAATATGCCGGGGCTGATGAGCCTCTGGACCGACATCGACCCCATCGGCCGTACGCTTCAGCACCCGGATTTCATGGCGTTTGCTGAAGACATTGGCATGGTTGAGGCGTGGGAAAAATATGGTTGGCCGGATCTTATCCCCTCAGACCCGCGCTAAGTCCCAGGCGAATTAACGCTTTTTTGACGCCACCTCGAATTGACCGTGTTGGCACAAGAGCACCATCCTCCGCGTACCCAAAAAGGGAATTACGGAGAGAAACCATGAAACGAATTTTCAGCTTGCTACTGATCGCATTTTCAATCGGACTCACACCTGCGCAGGCCCAACTAGAGCCATTCACTGATTATGAGATCAGCGACGCGGTCTGGGAAATCGGAACTATCAAGGTGAAGACCAATGCGGGCGATCACTATCTCGAGGGTCTGAAGGCGACCTGGGTTCGGGGCGCGGAAATCAGTAAAGAGCTCGGCTATATTGAGGACTATTCCATCTATTCGAGCATTACGCCTGAGAGCGGTGATTTTAATCTGCTGCTTGTCACAAAGTATGCCAGTCTTGCCGATATGGCTCCATCGAAAGAGAAGTATGAGGCAATCATGGACGCGCTCGGCCAGGAGCAAGCTGATGCGGATTCAAAGCGGGCGCTTGAGACCTATCCAGAATTGCGCGAAATCACCGGCAGCTACATCGTGCATGAGATCGACCTTAAATAAAGCCGGCATTTAACAGTGCGGAATTCTTTCACGGCACCCCGTTTCCTGGTCAAACCTCGATATGTGGGGTGTCGTATTTGCTTCTCAGTATGGTCCGCACCCGTCATGGTTACATAATCTATCGACCGATTTGACACTATTTTGACGCTTGCATCGCTTGACGGTGGTCGCCGTGACCCTGCACAGTTTACTCGTATTACATTAATAAAAACAGTGTGCTGCATGGCTTATCGGACCTCCGACCGAGAGGCTTGGCATAGCTGTGTCGACCGGAGACTTCTGGATGCCCCCCTAATTTTACTGGCAACAGAGGTCTCCGGCAAAGGCGATAAGCAGGGTTGGCTCCCGGTTATCCACAACCCTGTTTGAGTGAGGCACTTTGATATGACGGATAACGCGAATATCGCTCTAAAAGCCGGAACCTCTACGCTGCCAGCTTATACCGAAAATGCACGTTTGCGCTTCGCGACCGGTACTTTACTTTATCTGGCGCAAGGCTTGGCCCAGGGGTTATTCTTCGTCGCAATTCCGAGTTGGCTTGCCGTGAACGGACAGCCCGTTGGGGCGATCGGGTCGTTTATCGCAGCAATCTCATTACCCTGGAGTCTCAAGTTTTTTATTGGCGCCGTTGTCGACCGGTATGCCTTTCTGCCGATGGGCCGTCGGCGCGCATGGCTTGTTGGCGCGCAGGCCTGCTTGATCATTTCGCTCATCGCCTTCGCCATTCGGAGCCCTTTACCGAGTGAGCTGGCGACGATCATCATTTTTGGCGCGGTCTTGTCGGCCATGACGGCCGTTCAGGACGTGGCGCTGGACGCGATGATCATCGACCTGACTCCCAAGAATGAACTCGGAAAGATCAATGCTTTCATGCTGGGCGGAAAGTCTGTGGGCATGGCTGGCGGCGCGGCATTGGTTGGGTATTTCCTTGAGTATCAGAGCTTTCCGATTGCGATGATCGCAACCGCCTGCCTGTTCTCGATCCCCGCATTCGCCGCCATCCTGATCCGGGAACGCCCGGGTGAAAAACTCTTTCCATGGAATGAGGGCCAGACGTCGGTCCAGAGCCGCGATGCCAAACCAGACGCCTGGTGGCCTGTGTTGCGCGAAACGTTCCGCGTCTTGCTTCGGCGTGACCCGCTCTTGATTATTGGTCTCTGCGTTTTCTACGGCATGCATCAAGGCATAATCGAAGCGACGCTGCCGGCATTCGCAGCCCAGGAAATGCAGTGGGGAGAGACGCGATATTCGTCCTTGGCGGGGATTGGATATCTGATCTCCAGTGCCGGTTTATTGTTGGTTGGGGGCTGGGTAACCGACAAAATCGGGCCAGCCACACTCGGATATTGGACATCGGGTATCGTGGCCGGTGTCATCGCCATATTCATCTTTGTGGCACTCGCTTCGACAACCGACTTGTTTTTTTCAAGCTGGTACCTGTTTTACACCCTGATCGTTTCCGGGTTTTACCTCTGCATGGTGACACTGGGCATGCGCGTGTGTGAAGAGCACGTGGCGGCCACCTCATATGCTTTAATGATGGGATCAATGGCGCTCGGCATGATGCTCGGTGCGGGCAGCGCCGGTCTTCTAGACCAGATCGGTGGTTATGCAGCCCTGCTGACGGCGGCAATCGTTACGATACTTTCGTCAGCCGCCATGGGTTTGGGGCTTAGCCCGGCTACCGGCGGGCCCGTCCGAGCCCCAGGCTTAGTCTCGGAACCGCCGCCAAGATGAGAATCGGCCGCATCGCTCAGCATGTTCGCGCGGATGCTGTCAGTCTAATGCGAACCAGTCTCCACAATTCGCGGACGAGCAGGTGCTAGGCAACAAGGAGGTCGCGCCACTCGCGAAGCGCGGTGTCTCGTTTCTGTTTGAACAGGGTTCTGGTGTTGTCGTGCCTTTCAAAGTTGAAGTGATTGTGCACTGACGAAGAAACTGAGACGAACTTCTGCAGACTTCGCATCCGCCTGAGCCGGGACATCGCCCGCTCTCGCCTGCGGAAGGATAGGTGTGAAATTTATGCGCGTTTATTCAGATGGCGACCAGTTTCTTGGCGCGCCTCACTTCCGATGACCTTCATCGCGGCCCGATTAGACGGCCATCTACGAGTCACAATAATTCGTGGATTCCCATGTCGCTTCATTGCTTTTTTGAGGAAACCTCAACGCAGCAGCCTTATGGCGCTTCTTCGCGACAAACGATTCCAGGACTTCGCTTTCATGATCCACGGCTCGCCAGAGGTAGTGGCGTAAGTCGCGAATCTCGACGAAGACGTCGTCCAGGTGCCACCGCCATTGGAGGCTTCTTCGCATCGACTCTGAGCGCCGCCTCCAGATCTTGTGTGCGAGCAATGTGCCGAACCGATCAACCCAGAGCCTCAGGCTTTCGTAGCTGACATCTATCCCTCCCTCGCTTGTGGACAAGGTCCTCGACATTTTGGAGCGACAGCGGAAATCAGACGTACATCAACACGCCCAGCTGGATGATCTCAGGCGAGGCTTTAAAGTAGCGACACGGGTTCTTGGCCATTTCCTCAGGCTAAACACCAGAATTGGTCGTCTCCAGATGTTTGCCCTGACAACACCTTCTTGAGGCCATGCAGTCATCCCCCACTCATTGGAGGAATGAAGGCGACCTCATCCTCACTTGAAATTCGGAGCGTTGCCGCTGCGGGATAAATCTCATGATTCACACAGATTCGATTTTGCTGTTCGGAGAGCACCGCGGCAAGGTCAGGACGCGTTTGACATATGTGCGCAATAAACCTGGTTGCAGGCAAGTCTCCATCGAATTCGGGCATAGGCCATTCGTTGGCGCCCGCCAGATCCGACAGCTTTCCGAAAAACAGGATTTTTCCTTTCGCCACGCCTAGCCTCCCGTAACAGACATAGTGCGTTGTGTGGCGGGCTGGTCTATGCGCTCTGCATCGAAATTATGGCGCTCAGGCTTTTGGCGCAATGCCTGATCCAATACGTCGTGGAACACTGATCCATCCGGCTCTGCACGCAGGGCACCGCGCAGATCTACCCCGGCCTCGTATCCAAGACAGGTATACAACATACCCGTGCAGGTAACGCGCACACGATTGCACGTCCCGCAGAAATTGTGGCTGAGCGGTGAAATGAATCCCAATCGGCCGCCTGTTTCGGCAATTCGTACGTACCGCGAAGGTCCACCAGTCGAATAGACCAACGGCTCCAGGCTCCAGCGCTTAGCCAACGTCTCACGTACTGTAAGAAGCGAAAGGTAGTGGTCTTCACGAGCGGCCACACCTTCGCCCAATGGCATGGTCTCAATCAGGGAGACATCAAAGGCCTGACGATGAGCCCATTCGACTATTTCGGGGATCTCGTCTTCGTTGATGTTTCGCAAGGCCACAGTGTTGATCTTGATCTTCAATCCGACATCACGGGCCTTCGCGATCCCCCGCATGACCGTCTCGAACTGGTCTTTCCTCGTGACCCTTTGAAACATCTTCGGCGACAGCGTGTCCAGAGACACATTGATGCGCTCAATACCCAGACGTTTCAAATCCGCTGCATAGTGTTCGAGGCGCGTCCCGTTCGTGGTCAAGGAAATCTCTTTCAGACCGGTCGTGCCGAGTCTGCGCGAAAGATGTTCCAGCAATTGCATGACATCTCGGCGCACAAGGGGCTCTCCACCCGTGATCCTCAGTTTCGTGATGCCTCGCGCGATAAACCCATCAACCAGCCTGGCCAATTCCTCAAAACTGAGAATGTCCGTCTTCGGTAGAAACCGCATACGCTCCGGCATGCAATAGGTGCATCGTAAGTCACACCGGTCCGTGACCGAGAGCCGAAGATAGCTGACCCGCCGCCCTGCCCCATCGACGAGCGCGGAACGCGGTGGCGCTTGGCCTGATGCGCCAACCTCCGCCTCACCGGGCCCGATAAGACGAACCTTCAAGCCGAATCCTCAGCCGGCGACGCGGAGTAGTCACCCGAACTGCCTCCGGTTTTACTCAGCAGTCGGATGGAATAGACCTCCATGTCCTTCTGCACAGCCTTCAGCATGTCGTACAGCGTGAGACAAGCGACACTCACCGCCGTCAGTGCTTCCATTTCCACGCCCGTCCGGCCAGAAGTGCGCACCTCTGCCACCACTCGAAGGCCATTTTCATTGGGCGTAATGTCGACATTCACCCGTGACAAGGGAAGCGGGTGACAGAGCGGGATCAATTCGGCGGTCCGTTTCGCGGCCATGATCCCCGCCAGAATGCTGGTCGTGATCGCATCCCCCTTTTTCGACGTTCCACCCAATGCAAGATCCCGCGTTGCGGCGGACATGCGAACTACGCCTTCAGCCATCGCGACCCGCGCGCTGACATCCTTCGCGGATACGTCGACCATCTGTGGTCGTCCCTGGGAATCAAGATGTGTCAGTCCCTCTCCGCTCATGACGTCATCTCTCTTTCAAGCGGGGCATCAGTTCGACCATGTTGCAGGGGGCGTGGCGACTGTCCAATTGCCACCGGATCACCTTGTCCCAGCCGTCCCGGCAAGCGCCATTCGACCCGGGCAGGCAGAAGATGAATGTGCCATTCGATACGCCAGCACAGGCGCGAGACTGTAATGTGGACAGGCCGACGCTCTGATAGCTCACCATGTGCCAGACGACGGCAAATCCTTCGATCTGCTTCTCGAACAACGGCATCAGAGCTTCCGGCGTGACGTCCCGGCCCGTCAACCCAGTTCCTCCCGTCGAGATCACGACGTCGATGTCCGACGCGTCGATCCACGTCCGGACTGTCGCGGAAATGATTTCCTTGTCGTCCGTGACCAGCGTCCGGGCTGCCACTATATGACCTGCCTCTTCTACGCGCGCTGAGAGAATAGCACCTGACGTATCAGACGATTCATCGCGCGAATCCGAAACGGTCAGCAGGGCGATACGAACGGGCTTGAAGGCGCGCTCCATCACTATTTTGCCCCCGGGCGCTGGCAGTTCCGGCTTATCGGTCATACGGGATCAACTTTCTTTGTTCCACGCAGCTGCGGCCGCATGATCGCTCGATCTGGGCTCGATCCAGGTCTCTCCGTCGGGACCGATCTGCTTTTTCCAAAAGGGAGCACTTGTCTTCAGATAATCCATAAGAAAGTCGACAGCTTCGAAGGCAGGTTTCCTGTGTTTTGCCAGAACCGCTACCAGTACAATCGCTTCTGAAGGCAATATTCGACCAACACGATGAATTATCAGGCAGTCTAGCACATCGAACCGAGCCCGGGCCATTCGTTCGAACCGGGCGATCTCCGCTTCGGTCACGGCAGGATAATGCTGAAGTTCGAGCGCCGTGACGTTCCCATGCTCGCTTCGAACATACCCTTCGAAACTGGCCAGCGCCCCATAATCCGGAGAGCTCAGGCGATATGCCTGAAGTTCGGACTCTATGTCCAACGGAGCGCTTTGAATACGGATCACGCTGGAATTCCTCGAACAATCCTGACAACCCGGACAACCTAGCGCGGGATAGCCGCATGTTTACATCCCTTTTTTCAGGAGGCACCAAGATACGATGATCTGGCTTACGCTCGGCTTCGCGCTTGTGGCACTTCTCTATTCGAGCGTTGGGTTCGGCGGCGGCTCGACGTATACGGCCCTGCTGGTGATCTCGGGCGTGCCCGTAATGCTGGTGCCGATTGTCTCCCTCTGCTGCAACATCCTCGTGTCCAGCCTGGGGGCGGCGAAATGCTGGAAGGCTGGCCTGTATCCAAACTCTCGCGTCCTACCGATCCTGGCCATGTCTGTGCCGGCAGCCTTCCTGGGCGGACTGACACCTATCCCCGAACGCACACTCGTCCTGCTACTGGGCGGCGCCCTGCTTGCAGCGGGCATCCAACTGGCATGGACAAGCTTCATGCGCACGTCCCCTGAGACATTGAGCACGTCGCGCCTGCCAAAACTCGCGGCCCCTTTAATAGGCGCAGGGATTGGCTATGTGTCAGGCCTTGTCGGGATTGGCGGCGGCATCTTTCTGGCACCGATCCTCCATCTCGTCAGATGGGCCCCTCCACGAACCATAGCTGCCTTGTCCAGTGCCTATATCGCGGCCAACTCTGTTGCCGCACTGGTCGGAAAGTCAATGTCATTGCAGACTGGCAGAATGACGATCGATCTCTGGGAATTCTGGCCCCTCCTCATCGCTGTCGCCTTCGGCAGCTGGCTGGGGCACAAACTCCTTCTCGGCATGTTCCCCGAGCGTTGGGTGAAAGCAATCACTGCACTGCTTGTGTTGATCGTGGCCTTCCGCCTTCTGACCAGTCATGTATAGACCGATCCCATGATTACCAGACAGGAAGCCTTGGCGCATATCGGCAGTGTGCCAGCCATCCAGGAAACGGAAACGCTTCCATTGGAGGAGTGTGTCGGTCGAATATTGGCGGAAGATGTGGCGGCGAGACTGACCCATCCGCCCGCGGCCATGTCTGCCATGGATGGCTACGCCGTGCGATTCGCAGAAGCGCTCAGCAATGGGCCTCTGGCATTGATTGGAGAGGCCGCCGCAGGCACGCCCTTTGATGGCATTGTCGCTCCCGGCCAATGTGTGCGGGTCTTCACCGGCTCGGTTATCCCGCGCGGATGTGACCATGTCATCATTCAGGAAGATGTCCGGCGGCAGGACACCACAGTCTGGATCAATGTGCCCCAGGCATCGCCGCGCAACATCCGGCAAGCGGGGATCGATTTTCACGCAGGGCAAGTGCTTCTTGAAGCAGATGCCCGGATCAGGCCAGCTCACCTCTCTATTTGTGCGGCCGCCAATCATGCATCCATGATTGTGTATCGTCGCCCACGTGTGGCATTACTGACCAATGGCGACGAATTGAAACCTCCCGGCTCCGACCTGCAACCCGGACAGATCATATCCTCCAACGAATATGCACTGAAGGCGTTGATCCGCGACTGGGGAGCAGAGGCCATCAATCTCGGTACAGCAAGGGATGACCCATCCGATATACGGCGCCGCGTAGAAGACGCGGGTAACCCGGATGTCTTTGTCCCAATCGGCGGCGCGTCCGTGGGCGATCATGACCACATGAAGGATGTTTTCGGGCATCTCGGCTTTGACCCCATCTTCACCAAGATCGCCATAAAGCCCGGAAAGCCGACCTGGCATTCCAGACGAGATCATCAATACGTTCTGGGACTACCGGGAAACCCGGCCTCGGCTCTTGTTTGCGCCCATCTCTTTTTGAGGCCCCTGATGAATGCCCTTCAAGGCCAACCAGCCGACGCCCAATGGATGCAGGCGCCTCTCGTAGCGTCCTTACCGGCAAACGGAGCGCGAGAGGCCTTCCTGAGAGGGACGCTGGCCCACACCAAGAATGAGGCGCCCAGTATCACGCCCGCCAGCAACCAGGACAGCTCTCTGCTCACCCCCTTTATCGAGACGAACTTCCTGATTCACCGCCCATCTGACGCGCCGGCCCTGGCGGCTGGAGATATGGTGGAAGGTGTCTGGCTGGCCTGATCGATTGATCAAACCCGTCAGAGAGGCAGGCTAAGACCGTTCCAACAAGGCCGCTACAGCTTCAGCGCGCTGAATATCCTCCGGCGTATTTATATTCAGGAACGCCTCATCTTCGGCCTGAAACCGGACTTTGACTGCCCCAACATGATCGGCGATTGCGTGGAGCGCCAATTTGCCCTGCTTGACACAAGAGCGGACATCTGGCGCGAGCGCACATGACCAAAGGCCAAATGTCGGCTGTAGACGAAACTCCGTTTCGACCAGGGCGGCGCGTGCGTTACCGCGGCCAGTGGACAATTGTGCGAATAGGTCCACCGGGAAGAACGGGGCATCAATCGGAACGGTCAGCAGTAAGCTCTCTGGTCCTTTCTCTCGCAGACAATGCTCCAATGCTGCGAGAAGCCCCCCCGCCGGGCCGATAGGCTCACCGTTCGGCTGGAAATCTTGCACGAAAACCAGCCCCGGAACAGCCTCCGACCACTCCGGCGCGGTAGGACCCGTGACCACCATCTGGTCGACCATGGGGGTGATCCGGTGGGTGGCGCGCTTCCAGAGGGGACTTCCGGAAAATTCGATCAACGCTTTTTCAACGCCGCCGAGCCTGCGTCCTGCGCCTCCCGCGAACAGGCACCCCATGACCGTCATTCAAAGATCCTTTCCCCGTGACAGCAGCGTAAACCGCTACATCTTCCCGACCTGCCCAGAATGACTGAATTTCTGGCAGACCTCAATCATCCCGCCCAGAGACTGATCTGAATTGGCGGAAGTTTTTTGTCACTCCTTGATCCCGTTGCACAGTTCGGTGGCCCGGGGCAAAAACTAGCCAGCTTTGAATGGTCAAAGTCTTCGCGCCCGAAGCTGGGCGCAAATCTTCGGTGAAGAAGTTGAACCGTCCGGACGTTGGTTTCCGGGCTATTTTTCTTTCTGCTGGTCTACGCCTTTCACGGCGATGCCAGTTCAGACCGAGGACTGATCATGTCTGCAAAACCCAATTTCCGCGCGCTCATCGCGCCTGTCGTGTTGCTCTCCGTTGCACTCCCGTGTGCAGCCGAAGCCGACCAGACCACTTCCCGCTGGGAAACCGCACTGGCTGACACAAAGCCGATCTTCAATGCACGGCTTCGCTATGAGGGCGTCGAACAGGAAGGCCTGCCGGAGGATGCAAGCGCCCTCACCTATCGCTTCCGAGCCGGCTTCGAGACAGGCAAAATCTTCGACACCGCTCTCTTGGTCGAGTTCGATCACATCGACGACCTCATCGACGATTTCAATTCGACCATCAATGGAAAGACCGGCTATCCGGTCGTCGCGGATCCGAATGCAACGGAATTGAACCGATTTCAACTAACCAATACCTCATTGCCGGATACGATAATCACGCTGGGTCGCCAAAGGATCGGCCTGGATGACGCGCGTTTTGTGGGCAATGTCGGATGGCGCCAGAATGAGCAGACCTTCGATGGCGCAAGGGTTCAGAATTCCTCGTTGGGTGAACTGAAGGTCGATTTCACCTATATCGCCCAGATCAACCGCATCTTTGGAGATGATTCCGCCGTGGGACGCTGGGATGGCGATTCCTATCTGCTGAACCTCAGTCACCCCACCCCGATCGGCACGCTGACTGGCTTTGCCTATCAGATTGACGTTGACAATGCTGGCGGCGTTTTCTCGTCCCAGACAGTCGGCGCCAGATTGGCGGGAAAGCAGGCCATCGGGACCGGAAAGCTCGGATACACAGTTTCCTGCGCTACCCAGTCCGACTATGGCTCCAGTTCCCTGGATTACTCGGCCGATTACTATCTCGTTGAAGGCACATATTCTGTTGAAGCAGTTACGCTCGGCGCCGGCATTGAAGTGCTCGGCGGCGACGATGCACGCGGATTTCAAACACCGCTGGCGACGCTTCACAAATTCCAGGGCTGGGCCGACAAGTTTTTGACCACTCCCACGACCGGTGTGGAAGATATTTATGCAAAGGCAGCGTATCAGGTTGGCGATGTCGGCCCGTTCAGTGGTGTGGCCTTGACTGCAGTCTATCATGATTTCAGCGCAGATGTCGGAGGGGCCGATTATGGCAGCGAACTCGATCTCGCGGCTTCTGCAAAATGGGACAAGATCGGTATCACCCTCAAATATGCGGATTACAGCGCAGATGACTTCGCCACAAACACCAGCAAGTTCTGGATCCAGTTTGACTTCGCCCTCTAAGGGTCAGGAAGTTGAAGCTGTTCCAGCTCAAGGCGCAGTCACTTCGGCTGCGCCTTTGAGCGTGCTGTTGATTGATGAAGATCCGGAACGGGCCCGGCAGGTTGAAGAGGGACTGATCGCCAATGCCGTCGTGCACACAGCCACGCAAACCCATGGACGGGTTCTCCTCGACCTGATCGCCCGGATCAGTCCGGATGTTATCATCATGGATTGCAATTCGCCGGATAGAGACACGATTGAAAGCCTGCGCCTGGTCGCCCAATCCAACCCCAAACCCATTGTGATGTTCGTGGAGGAAGAAGGTGGCGGCGGTATGCAGGAGGCAATTGAAGCCGGCGTCAGCGCCTATGTGATTGATGGCTTAACCCCCAAACGGGTCCAGCCCCTCATCGACACGGCCATTGCCCGCTTCCGTCACATGGATGGCCTGCGCAACGAACTGAAAAAAACCAAGGACGATCTCGCCGCTCGCAAAGTGATAGAGCGCGCGAAAGGCATGCTGATGCAACATCATGGCATGACGGAGGACCAAGCCTTCTCCTCAATACGCACCATGTCCCAACAACAGGGCAAGCCCATCAAAGAGGTGGCTGAAAACATTTTGACCATTGTCGGCATGCTTGCCGGCAAGCATGCACCGGACAACATCTGATGGCACATTCTCTCACACTCGGATTTGCACAGCTCACAGATTGCGCCCCATTGGCGGTAGCCAAGGAGCGTGGTGCCTTCGCAGCGCATGGACTGGATGTGACCCTTAAACGGTTTGTTTCCTGGGCAGCCATGCGCGACGCGCTCGGCACCGGCGCGATTGATGGCGCCCACATGCTGTCACCCATGGTCGTTGCCTCGGCAGCCGGCATCGGTCCCTTCCCAGGTGAGTTCACGACAGCCTTCACGCTCAACCTCAATGGCAATGCGATCACCGTTTCAACCACCTTGTTCGAAGCCATGGCGCAGATGGCACCGGAGACCATTTCTCGTCGTCCGCTCTCCGCCTACGCCCTCAAACGCGTGATAGACCAGCGCAAGGAAGATGGCAAAGCCGCGCTGACCTTTGCGCATGTGTATCCTCATTCGATGCATGCACTTGAATTGCGCTACTGGCTGGCCGCCGCCGGCATTGATCCGATGCGCGATCTCAACCTCGTCGTCGTGCCGCCATCCCTGATGGTTGACGCGCTCGCGGCCGGACAGATCGATGGCTATTGCGTCGGCGAGCCGTGGAACAATGCCGCTGTGGTTGCGGGTATTGGACGCACACTGATCACATCCGGAGAGATCTGGTCGAATGGCCCTGAAAAAGTTCTTGGAGTGCGTCAGGACTGGACCGAGCAGAACAAGGAATGGCATCTAAAGCTCATCGCCGCTTTGTCGGAGACTTGCGCCTGGCTGGATGACATGGACAACCGGTTAACTGCAGCCCAGATCATTTCGACCCCCGACTATGTGAATGCGCCCTTCGACGAAGTTGTAGGCTCACTGACGGGAAAGAACCGACAGACGGGTGGTGAACTCCGCATAGATATGCCCGATTTCAACGTCTTCCACCGCTACGCGGCTAACTTCCCCTGGCGGTCACACGCCAAGTGGATCCTGTCCCAGATGATCCGGTGGGGAGAAGCTCCAGACGATGTGGATGCGAGTGCTATCGCCAGGCTGGCTTTCCGACCTGACATCTACTGCGAGGCTGTCGAGCGACTGGGCATAGCTTGCCCCAGCGCCGATGAAAAAATGGAAGGTGCGCATCAACATGCCTGGCTACTGAGTGATGCAACAGAGCCCGTCGCCATGGGGGCAGACCAGTTCATGGATCGGCGCATATTCGATCCGACCAATATTGATGGCTACATTTCAGGCTTCACCATCAGAGACCAGAGAAGTCGGCTCGGCGCCCTCGACACGAGCCAAATCACCCATTTGGCTAAATAGTCATACCGTCAGCTGGAGCGGGAATAACTTCCACATTCGTCGCACTGAGCGGGTAACGAATGAAAAGTATGGCAGGGTTCCGGACTCTGTGTTGCCGCGCATCCAAAGCAAGACGGTCCAAGCGAGTTTCTACCCTGCGACAGTCCGGTTTTCCGACATTCTCCACCCATTCCGCCTGGAGTGACCCCGGCACACCTCGCGCCATCAAGGCGGTCTGAATGCGCCATGCCTGCGCTACGCTCATATAGAAAGCAACGCATATTCCGGGTTTCAATAAATTGGCCCAATCGGGTTCCTTGTCCTTGTTCGCAGAGCGACCTGTCGTCACGACAAAGCTCTGCAACTCGGCGCGCTCGGTCACTGGGATCGAGCATTCCGCCGCCGCCGCCAGCGCCGCGGTCACACCCGGAACGATTTCAATTTCGGCGCCAAGCTCAACAGCCACCGCAATTTCCTCAGCGGCTCGGCCGAATATCATGGGATCGCCAGACTTCAGACGTGCAACATGGCGTCCTGCCAGCAAGGCGCCACGCAACATGCTGTTGATGTCAGTCTGTTGACGCCCACCATCCGTACATTTTTTTCCAACATATTGCAGGGTGGCCGCGGGGCTTGCGAATTCCAGCACATCAGCCTCGACCAATCGGTCATGAAAAACAATATCTGCCTCACCGATCCGGCGCGCGGCACGTATTGTCAGGAGATCCGATGCGCCCGGACCACAGCCGATCAAAGTCAATTTTCCAAGCATGTGCCTACTCCGCAGCCATCGTGTGTGGGGATGTTTCTTCCGACTTCAACTTTTCCAGAAAGGCACGAATTTCAGGTTTGCATGACCCGCAATTGGTACCCGCGCCCGTAGCGGCCCCGACCCCCTCAACACTCCTGCTCCCGGCCTGGATCGCTTCGCCAATTGCCACGCTGCCAACACCCAGACAGGAACAGATAAGCCGGCCGGACGATTTCCCGCTTGGAGGACGTCCCGCCAACAGGCCCAGCCTCGTTGTCTCGTCCATGTCGACGGCAAGCAAGCCAGCGAGCCAGCCACGATCCGCGCTCACAGGTCCGGACGTTGACGCGATCAAGCATATGTCGAGGGAGTCATCTTGAAAGGACGCGCGAGCGATTTGACCGTTTGCGCGGATCATCTGGACCGCCAAGATGTCCGGACATAATTGTTCTGCCCATTCTTGCAGTTTTCCGCACCCAGCCAATTCATATCGCCATCCCCCACTCGCGCGCGCAGAGGCCCAATAGTCCAGCTTTCCCAGAACCTGGCCCGGTAGCTCTGTTCTGCAAACCACGAATGCAAACCAATCCGGCCGTAGAGGTGCTAGGGACACGACAGAATGTTTCGACTCGGGTTGTCCCGACACGGGGTCTACATTTGGCGCAACCAGGCAGTCCACGCGGCCGCCTGAACTGTACCGAGCCGTCCAGTGCATCGGGGCGAATACAGTTCCGGGCTGAACCCGGTCCGTCACCAGAACCCGCAGGGCTACACGCCCATACTCGTTCTTTACCTCCGCAAGCCCCGCTGGATGCAAGCCCAGCCTGTCAGCATCTTCAGGGCAAATTTCGAGGAATGGTTCTGCGGTGTGGGCGGATAGACGCGGCGATTTTCCTGTCCGTGTCAGCGTGTGCCAATGATCCCGCACACGGCCCGTGTTCAATACATAAGGACGTTTCTTGCTCGGTTGCGACAGGGCCGGCAGGAACGGCGTCGCAACAAATCTGGCGCGGTGATCGTCCGTGAAAAACTCGCCGTCGGAAAAGAAGCGATGATTGAGGGCCGCCAAATTGCCAGAGCGAGGGGTATCTTCCGCCAGCGGCCACTGGAACGGCACAAGTTCATCATATGCCTTCTCGTCAATATTGGCATGGGCCCCGATATTGAAATCACGTGTTCCATCATTCTCGAACGCAGATAGCGCAGCATACTCCTGGTAGATTTCGGCGGCTGACGTAAAGTCAAACCCGTTGAACCCCATGCGGCGCGCCACTTCGCAAATCGCCCACCAATCATGTCGCGTTTCGCCGGGAGCTCTCAGAAAGCTCCGTTGACGGGAGATCCGGCGTTCGGAATTGGTGACCGTACCTGACTTCTCCCCCCAGCCCGTGGCCGGGAGCACAATGTCAGCCAGCTTGGCTGTATCAGACCGCCCGGTGACGTCCGACACAATAACCAGGGGGCACGCCTTAATGGCAGCTCGAACGCGATCAGCATTCGGCAGCGAAACGACGGGATTGGTTGCCATGATCCAGAGTGCTTTGATCTTTCCCTCATGCACAGCCTCGAACAGGTCGACCGCTTTCAGACCAGGTTGTGTGGCCATATTCGGCGCCTGCCAGAAACGCTGCACCCGGTCGACATCCTTCGGTGCAAAATCCATGTGCGCGACCAATTGGTTCGCGAGACCGCCAACTTCGCGCCCCCCCATGGCATTGGGCTGGCCCGTCACGGAAAATGGCCCGCATCCGGGCTTCCCGATACGTCCCGTGACCAAGTGGCAATTAATTATCGCATTGACCTTGTCTGAACCTGCCGAGGATTGATTCACACCCTGAGAATAGATGGTTACCGTCGCGGGCGTCTGCTCCACCCACTGAAAGAAGGTCCGCAAGTCAGATTTTGCCAGCGCTGTGGCTATGGAAAGTTCGGCCAGTCCGAGGGGCCCTGAAGCATCCAGCGCTGCGTCCAGCCCCTTGGTGTGCGCATTAACGAACGACGTATCATGAGCGTCGCTCGCAGCAAGGTGAGCAAAGAGCGCATTGAACAACAGAACATCTGCTCCCGGACGGATCGGAAGATGAAGGTCCGCTGCATCGGTGGTGGCCGTCTTGCGGGGATCGATAATCACGAGGCGCGTGCCACGCTTTTCCCTTGCCGCCAAGATCCGATTGTGAAGCACGGGGTGGCACCAGGCCAGGTTACTGCCCACCATCACAACAAGGTCAGCCCGTTCCAGGTCCTCATAACAGCCGGGAACCGTATCCGAACCGAACGCGCGCTTGTGACCGGCCACGGAAGACGCCATGCAAAGTCGCGAATTCGTGTCGATATTCGCCGACCCTACAAAGCCTTTCATGAGCTTGTTGGCGACATAATAGTCTTCTGTCAGAATCTGTCCGGAGACATAGAGCGCGACACTATCGGGCCCATGGGTAGCAATCGCCTCTGAAAATCCGTTGCCGATTTTGTCCAAAGCAGAATCCCAACTCGCCCTCTCTCCAGAAATGGTTGGAAACAGCTGGCGTTCGTCCAGATCCAGCGTCTCCCCCAACGCAGATCCTTTCGAGCAAAGTCGGCCAAAATTCGCCGGATGATCGGGATTCCCGCGCACTGTGGCGGCTTCCCCACCTTCGTCAGGTTTGACCAGAACGCCACAGCCCACACCGCAGTAAGGGCATGTTGTGGAGACTTCTTCTGCTGTCGGGCGCATACGGTCCATTGGGGGGGTCAGCCGGATTGAAGACCGATGTAAACTCGGCCACCTTCCCGAATTTCGATTGGGTAGGTGCGCACGCAACCGGTGTCGGCGCCGCGCGCCCTGCCCGTCTCCAGATCAATCACCATCGCGTGCAGGGGACATGAGACCGCAGTATCATGTACGATCCCTTCGCTGAGTGGCCCCCCCTTATGCGGGCAGACATTCTGGATCGCGAACACGGTGTTCGCTGCGGTCCGAAACACGGCCACTTCTTCAGCATCGAGCGTTACCCGCCGAGACCCCCGGAGGGGAATATCGTCAACCCCACACAGCTCGGCCCATGACATAATGGCGGTCTGAGTACTCATTCGATCTATCCCACCGGTTCGAGTTTTTTGAATTCGTGCGCATCAACCCCGCCTGTAGCCCGCTCTGCCCAGGGATCGATTTGAGCGAAACGCTGGGAGTATGCGAAGCGCTCGACCAGATTTGCCCGGTTTTCAGCGTCTTCGACAATTTGCGCCTGAACCCGGTCGATGCCGACCCGCGCGGCCCATTTGTAGATGCGCTCAAGATAGAAGCCCTGCTCGCGATAGAGCTGGAGCACGGCCGTACACATTTCGATCGCCTCTGCTTCGTCGGTGACCTTTGTCAGCAATTCCGTAGCCTTGACCTCCATACCGGCCGCGCCGGCGAAGTGAATTTCGTATCCACTGTCAACGCAAACCACACCAATATCCTTGCAAGTGGCTTCCGCACAGTTTCGAGGGCATCCGGAAACAGCCAGCTTCACCTTGTGGGGGGTCCACGATCCCCACATGAGCTTTTCAAGCTTGATCCCAAGGCCGGTCGAATCCTGCGTTCCGACCCGGCACCAGTCGGTTCCGACGCATGTTTTCACCGTGCGCAGGGATTTTCCGTATGCATGGCCGGAGACCATGCCCGCCGCATTCAGATCTGCCCATACAGCTGGGAGGTCTTCTTTCTTCACGCCCAACATGTCGATGCGCTGCCCGCCTGTATATTTCACCGTAGGAATATCGAACTTGTCCACAACGTCTGCGATCGCTCGCAACTCACTTGCTGTGGTCACGCCGCCCCAAGTGCGAGGTACGACAGAATAAGTCCCGTCTTTCTGAATATTGGCGTGGACGCGCTCATTGATGAAGCGAGACTGATTATCGTCGACATACTCGCCTGGCCATGCTGCCAAAAGATAGAAATTGAGCGCTGGTCGACACTTGGCGCACCCACAAGATGTTTTCCAGCCCAGCTCCTGCATGATGGCAGGAATGGATCTCAAGTCCTGAGAGGCAATCAAACGCCGCACATCATCATGGCCTAGATCCGTGCACTGGCAAACCGTGCGCTTAGCGGAAGCCGTGAACGCATCTCCCAACTTGAAGGCTAGCAGACTTTCCACCAGACCCGTGCACGTTCCGCATGATGACGACGCCTTGGTACAAGCTCTTACGCCATCCAGGTCGGCAAGCCCGTTCTCGTCGATAACCGAAAGGATCTGTCCCTTGGAAACGCCGTTACAACCACAGATCTCTGCCTCATCCGGCAAGGCTGCAACGGCCGCCATAGGGTCCAGGGGAGTCCCTCCGGCATAGGATTGGCCAAATATGAGCGTGTCGCGTTCATCCTCCTCTATGAATTCCGCCTTTTTTATCTTGTCGAAGAACCATGCTCCATCGGATGTTTCTCCATATAGAACAGCCCCGATCAGTCGCCCTTCTTCGAGGATCAGGCGCTTGTAGATACCGCGCCCAGGATCTCGGTACACAATTTCGTCGCGATTATCTCCTTCAGCAAAATCTCCTGCGGAATACAAATCTACCCCAGTGACCTTCAGCTTTGTTGCGGTCTCAGAATGGGAGAATTCCGTTTTCCCCTGTCCCGTCATTACTTTTGCGCAAATCTGCGCCTGTTCGAACAAGGGGGCGACAAGCCCATAGCAATTTCCATCGAACTCGACGCATTCTCCAACGGAATAGATGTTCGGGTCGGACGTTTGCATCACGCCATTGACCTTGATGCCCCGGCCGACTTCCAGACCGGCAAGCTTGCCAACCTCGATATTTGGCCGAATTCCAACCGCCATGACGACGAGGCTGGCAGGAATCTCCGTTCCGTCTGCCAGTCGTACTCCGTCAACCTTGCCGTCCCCATAGATCTCCTTGGTATTCGCCCCTGTCAGGATCGTAATGCCCCTATTGGCGAGCTCCTTTTCCAGGAGATACCCTGCGGACGGATCCAGTTGGCGTTCCATCAATGTCGGCGCGAGGTGAATAACCGTGACGTCCATTCCTCTCAGACGCAGACCGGCGGCAGCCTCCAGCCCAAGGAGGCCGCCGCCGATCACCACCGCCCTTGAAGCCGGCTGGCAAGCCTCAATCATCGTGTGGGTGTCGTCCAGGTCGCGGTACGCGATAACACCAGGTAGGTCGTGACCGGGTAATGGAATGATAAACGGATTTGATCCAGTCGCGATGACAAGTCGATCATACGGGACATCGCCTTTTTCACCGATGACGACTTTCCGTTTCCGATCCACTTCCAGAACCTTTTCGCCGAACCGGCAATTAACTCTATGCCCAGCATACCAGTCATCGTCATGAGTGACGATTTCCTGATAGGTCTTTTCGCCCGAGAGGACGGGAGACAGCATGATCCGGTTATAGGTTCCGCGTGGCTCCGCATTGAACAACGTAACGCTAAAGCGGTCCGGTGCGGCCTGTACGAGGTTTTCCAGCAACCGTCCGGCTGCCATCCCCGCACCAATAATCACAAGTTTTTCCTGGGGCATGTTTTATTCCCCCTCAGTCACTATTTGTTTGAAGACGGACGATCTGAACATTACGCCGCCTCCGTCTCTGACTCAGGCTTTGATTCCGAATCTGATTTGGAGCTGTGAGCGCCCTTCTCATACTCTTCGAGGAAACTCAGAACCTGTTCGCGGTAGTGGTAATAGTCCGGATGTTCGAGCAAAGCCTTGCGCGTGCGGGGGCGCGGGATATCAACTTCCATGACCTTCCCGATCCGCGCATTCGGTCCATTGGTCATCATGATGACCCGGTCCGCAAGCAGGATGGCTTCATCCACATCATGCGTCACACACGCGGCTGTAACCTGTGTGCGCTGCCACACTTCCATGAGCACTTCCTGAAGCTCCCAGCGCGTCAGGCTATCAAGCATCCCGAAAGGTTCATCCAGTAACAACAATTTGGGCGAAAGAGCGAAAGCGCGAGCAATGCCAACACGCTGTCTCATCCCGTTCGAGAGATCCGCCCCCAGCTTGTCCATGGCTTCGCCCAGGCCAACCTTGTGCAGGTAGTATTCCACCACCTGCTCGCGCTCTTCGCGAGTTGCATCTGGGTAAACACGGTCCACGCCTACGGCGACGTTCTGCTTTGCTGTCAGCCAGGGAAACAGAGAGGGAGCCTGAAAAACCACGGCCCGATCCGGGCCGGCCGCCGCAACTTCCCGATTGTCCAGAATGATCCCGCCACGGCTGACCTCGTTCAGACCGGCCGTCATCGTCAGGACAGTGGACTTGCCACACCCCGAATGACCAATAATCGAAACAAACTCACCCTTCCTCACCTTGATATCGAACCCGTCGACCACGGTGAGTGGCCCCTTGGGTGTCGGATAAACTTTGCTCACCTGGGAATATTCAAGAAAGCGATCATCGTTGAAGCCTGAGGTGTCAGATGCCTCACGGTATGCTTTTGGCTTGCCCAATGTGATTGGGGTCACCTCCGGCAAGGGTGGCTCGACTTGGGCCCGCTTCTTCGCAATTCCGACATCCATCAAATAGGCGGTAACGTCGCGGCGAAGCGTCTTGAACGTCTCGTCATGATTCATGGCGGTGCGATCTCGCGGTCGCGGCAAATCTACTTTGAATGATGGTCCGAAGGTCGCGTTCGGTCCCGGGTTCAGAGGGATGATACGATCCGCCAGAAGCAGGGCTTCATCCACATCATTTGTGATGAGGACGACCGTCTTCCGGTCCTGTTCCCAGATGGAGGTGATCTCATCCTGAAGGTTAGCACGTGTAAGTGCATCAAGGGCCGACAGAGGCTCGTCCAGCAGCAGGACTTCCGGATCCATGGCGAGCGACCGGGCGACCGCCACTCTCTGGCGCATACCGCCTGAAAGCTCTGCCGGGCGCCGGTCGACGGCATGGCTGAGGCTGACCATGTCGATGTACTTTTGCGCCCGTGCATTGCGCTCTGCTTTGCTTTCCTTTCCGAACACCGCATCAACAGCCAGGAGAATGTTCTCCTTCACAGTCATCCACGGCATCAGCGAATAGCTCTGGAAGCAGACGGCCCGGTCCGGTGCAGGTCCTTCAACAGTTTCTCCCCGAAAAGTTACTTCACCCCTGTTCGGAAATTCGAGACCAGCCATGAGACTGATAAGGGTTGATTTTCCAGACCCGGAGAACCCGACAATCGCGACGAACTCCCCTTCTTCCACAGCCAGATCAATGTCATGGAGGACATCTACGCGATCAGAATCGTCACCAAACCATTTCGACACATTCTTCAGCTCAAGGATCGCCATATTCTCTTTCCTCTATCGCGTGCTGGTATGAGTGAACATGGTCTGCAAGGCATACATGACCCGGTCGAGCAGGAAGCCGATAATCCCGATCGTCAGAACTGCGACAATGATCTTGGCCAGTGATTGCGACGACCCATTCTGGAATTCATCCCACACAAATTTTCCTAATCCCGGATTCTGCGCAAGCATCTCCGCTGCAATCAAAACCATCCAGCCAACACCCAGGGACAGGCGCATACCTGTAAAGATAAGCGGCAACGCAGATGGCAGGATGAGTTTTGTGATTTGGGTGTGTGGCTTCAGTTTCAAAACCTTGCCCACATTGACGAGATCCTTGTCTACAGATGCCACGCCAAGCGCCGTGTTGATCAATGTGGGCCACAGGGAACACAGGGTCACCGTGATTGCCGACGTCAGAAAAGACTTCGAAATCCCGGAATCTGACGCAACGGTCGCAGAGACAATCATGGTGACAATGGGGAGCCATGCCAGCGGCGACACCGGTTTGAATATCTGGATCAGAGGATTGAACGCCGCATTCATGGTCGACGACATGCCCATCACGATGCCAAGGGGAGCCGCGATCACCACGGCCAGAAAAAAGCCGAAAAAGACCGTCTGAAGGCTTGTCCATATCTGCTGGTAAAAAGTCTGTTTGCCCGTATAGGAAACGCGGGACACATCGCCTTCACGCCCGGCCGCGATCAGGGCGTCATTGCGTGCAGCCTGACGCTCATAGAATTGTCCGGCTTTCTGCTTTTCCTGCAGATGATCCTTGTGAAGCACCACCGCCTGCTCCCAAACCTGGGCTGGCCCGGGGATCGCACCAAGCGATGTCTTGACCTGGGGCGCCAGAACAGCCCACGCCGCCAGAAAGGTCAGAATAGCAACGATCGGCACGACAAGCCGCTGGCCCAATAATGGCAGGTTTCGCTTGGGACTGTCACCTGCGGCCATCATGAGCAGCGGCGTCACCCAGGACAATGCAAACACATCAAGAAACTTCGAAGCCTTGTTAATGCCCGAGAATACTTTTTCCTGACGTTCGCTCTTTGAGTCTGCGCCCTCCTTTTCGGAGACTTCGCGGGTGATCTCGGAAGGGCTCCCAACGACCTGCTCATCGACAGATGCGTCAACCTTGTTGAAAACAATACTTCCCATCTTATTGACTCCGATGGTTGGAAAATTTGAGAACATGGGCCGGCAATCTGGTGGCCCGCTCTAGCCCGCTGGTCATTCGATGACTTCGCCCGCAGCAACGGTCTGGCTGGACTTCAGCCCTATCGTCAGGCTTTCAAGGTACGCATTCGGCTGGCGTCCGTCATAAGAGACGCCATCAATGAAGTCTGATGTGACTGGCTTGTAACCATCTGTTTCCCAGGGGAAATCAGCAGCGTCCGCCAAGCCATCATCAACCAGGGACTGGGCGGCCTCGAGATATATGTCCGGCCTGTAAACTTCGCGCGCCGTCGCGTCGTACCACGCATCATCTTTGCTGTCGGAGATCTGACCCCACCGCCGCATCTGGCTAAGATACCAGACCGCATCCGAATAGTATGGGTACGTTGCATTATAGCGGAAGAAGACATTGAAGTCTGGCACCTCACGCTTGTCGCCACGCTCATATTCGAACGTGCCCGTCATCGAATTGGCGATCACATCCGCGTCCGCGCCGACATATTCGGAACGCGCCAGAATTTCCACCGCTTCAGCCCGGTTCGCGTTGTCATTTTCGTCCAGCCACATAGCTGCCCGGATAAGGGCGCGTGTAACTGCCTTCGTCGTCACTGGATTTTCTTCCGCGAATTCAGCGGTAATGCCGAAGACTTTTTCCGGATTGTCTTTCCAGATTTCGTAATCCGTGATGACCGGCACGCCGATCCCCTTGAAGACTGCTTGCTGGTTCCATGGTTCACCCACGCAGTATCCGTAAATCGTGCCGGCTTCGAGCGTTGCGGGCATTTGAGGTGGGGGTGTGACAGACAAGAGGGCGTCGGCCTGAATCTGGCCCGACACATCATCGGGCGAATAAAAGCCCGGGTGGATGCCCCCCGAAGCCAGCCAGTAGCGCAGCTCGTAATTGTGCGTAGAGACTGGGAACACCATGCCCATGTTGAACGGCTTGCCATCAGCGGCATATTCCTCGACCACAGGTTTCAGAGCGCTGGCGCTGATGGGATGCACCGGGCGCCCGTCTTCCATGCTCGGAATATTGGGACGCATCTTTTCCCAGACTTCGTTTGAGACAGTAATACCGTTGCCGTTCAGATCCATGGAGAACGGCGTGACGATATGGGCTTTTGTGCCGTAGCCGATGGTCGCCGCCAGTGGCTGGCCCGCCAGCATGTGCGCGCCCGACAACTCGCCGTCGATGACCCTATCCAGCAGGACCTTCCAGTTTGCTTGCGGCTCAAGTGTTACATACAGCCCCTCATCTTCAAAAAAGCCCTTCTCATAGGCAATCGCCAACGGGGCCATGTCGGTAAGCTTGATGAAGCCGAAGGTAAGCTCGGTTTTCTCAAGCCCTTCCATCGGGATAACCAAGGCTGTCGACTCGGATGAACTGGGGGAACTTGACGGAGCATCTGTACTCGGACCACCACAGGCAACGAGCAAACAGGCAAGGAGCGCGGCGGATCCGGCGAATACGCCGCGCTGGGGAGAGGAAAGAGTAGTGTCTGAATATGAGATCATGATGAAGGTCCGCGATGGTTTGCCCAGCCCAAACGGCTCGGGCTTGATAACTTTGAGGAACAGAACCGGCGCAGCTTGGCCGGTCGCTCTACACTCGAAAGTCCATCGGCGGACGTCGAAATGACCTATGACGGCATCGTCATGCCTATTACCGATCAGAGACAAAGATGGAAGACAAGCGGATAATGCAAAACAATAGAGAACTAATGCTTGGCGCCCTTCGCTTGCACAACAATCAGTCACACCGATCCAATTTACAGGCGAGAATGTGCCCGCGTTGCACCCAGTCCCCGACTGTCCATTTGTATTCGCCTCATTGCGTTTGCTTCTCTTTTTTATCGATTGCGTCGAGAAGACATTCAATAAGCCACCTCCCTATCTAACCAGGGAGGCTTCCAACCGGTGACGAGTAAACTGGATCTTCAGCTCCACACCTCGCTTATGACGAGCGTGATCCAACAATATAGCCTCAGAGCCCAAGGGGCCCCACACAGTCGTGCTAATCAGACTGTCATCCTGTCCAGGCGTCCATGAATGATCGACTCTGCGTCAGAAATGATACCGTCGATAAGTTCCTTCACGGTTGGAATATCGTTGATCAGCCCCTGCACCATGCCGGCCGACCAGATTCCCCCATCCGTGTCTCCATTCGCCATGGCCGTTCGCCCGCGAACTCCCGCAACCAGGTGCTGGACGTCTTCGAACTTTGCGCCGCCCTTGCGCTCGATTTCCACGACCTCATCGCTCACGGCATTTTTCATGACCCGGGCCGTATTGTGTAGCGTCCGGAAGATCAGATTGGTCATGCGCTCATCATTCTCAACCATTTGTCGCTTGAACGCCTCGTCAATCGGAGCCTCCTGCGTGACACAGAACCGGGTCCCCATATTGACGCCATCGGCGCCGAGCGCCAAGGCTGCGACGAGCCCCGCGCCATCTGCAAATCCACCAGACGCCAGCATTGGGACACTGACCTTGCGTGCCGCCGCCGGGATCAGGATCAAGCCGGGAATGTCATCCTCCCCTGGATGACCCGCACACTCAAACCCATCAATCGAGATCGCATCGGCGCCCATCCGCTCGGCTGACAGCGCATGACGCACGGCCGTGCATTTGTGGATCACCTTGATGCCATGCTGTTTGAAATGGTCGATATGTTCCTGCGGCTTGTAGCCCGCTGTCTCGACGATCTTGATCCCTCCCTCGATGATCGCCTGCCTGTATTCGGCATAGGGGGGTGGCTTGATTGCGGGCAGGATGGTGAGGTTCACACCGAAAGGCTTGTCCGTCATCTCCTTCGTGCGCGCGATCTCTTTGGCAAGGTCTTCCGGGGTGGGTTGGGTCAGCGCCGTCAGGAACCCAAGTCCTCCAGCATTTGCTACGGGTGCCACCATTTCTGCGTATCCGACCCATTGCATGCCACCTTGGACGATAGGGTGCTCGATGCCGAATTCTTTCGTAAAGCGGGTTTGAATGGTCATGGTTTTCTCCCAAAGTGTTTTTAGTTCACGGCCCTGTCTTTACCGCCCCAAAAGGGTTCGCGCAGTTGCCGTTTCAATATCTTCCCTGACGCATTGCGGGGAAGACCCTCGACAAAGTCAACGCTTTTAGGAGCCTTGAACGCCGCGATTCTCGTACGCGCGAATGCGAGGATTGATTCCGGATCTGACGCCGCGCCGGGCTTCAGCGCCACAACCGCCTTCACCGCCTCTCCCCATTTTTCATCTGGCACGCCGATAACTGCCACTTCGGCAACGTCCGGATGGCCGTAAACAGCATTCTCGACTTCAGCTGGATAGATATTCTCCCCGCCTGAAATGATCATGTCCTTCACGCGATCGTGGATGTAGAGATAGCCGTCCTCATCAAGGTAGCCTGCGTCTCCTGTATGAAGCCATCCGTCCGATGTGATCGTTTTTTGCGTCGCCTCATCCAGATTCCAGTAGCCTTTCATATTGGCACGAGACCGAGTCACAACCTCGCCTACCTGATGAGGCGCAAGCACATTCCCCTCATTGTCTTCAATACGGATTTCCACCCCCGGCATCGGGATACCTGCCGCCCGCATCCGCTGGTTTCCGTTCGGGTCATGATCCTCAGGCGGCAAGTAGATGATCGTTCCGCACGTCTCTGTCATGCCGTACTGCTGGCAAAAGCCGCAGCCGAAGACTTCCATGCACTCGCGCAGCAGGTCGAGAGGGATCGGTGAGGCACCATACAAAATGTATTTCAGGCGGGAGTAGTCTACGCTCCTGGCATTTGGCTGCCTCACAACGATCTGCAACGCGGCAGGTACCATGAACATTTTTGAGATGCCGTCCTGCTCAATATAATCGAGCACACGGAACGGGTCGAACTCTCGGGCGATGATGCCCTTCGCTCCATTGAACAAGCCCACAATCCCCCAGCCGGTTCCGCCAATATGGCCTACGGGCATAGCTACGAGGCTGACATCGTCTGGCCCCCACTCATTCCAGGGCAGGTGTGCCTCCACAGATTCCCGGCGACCGCCGAGGAGATTGTCATGGCTGAGCATGGCGCCCTTTGGCCTGCCTGTGGTCCCCGATGTATACAATTGGAGTGCAACGTCGTCCGATGCTATCGGGACACTTGGATCTGTGTCACTTTCGCTGTCCCTCCAAATGACAAAGCCCTCGGGCCCGGCGTCTTCCATGAATATGATTTTTGGGGGATGCCTCAATTCGGCGAGCGCTTCTCTGGCCTGATCAGCAACTTCAGGACCAACAAAGACGAGTGATCCTTCACCGTCTCCGATAATATAGGCCATCTCCGTCGGCGCGAGCCGCCATCCAATCGGCAACGTCACACCGCCCATCTTGGCGGCCCCGAACAGAAGTTCGAAATAGTGGTCGCTGTTCTTGCCAATGTAAGCAATGCGCTCACCCCGCTTCACGCCGGATGCTATCAAGGCATTTGCAACTTTGTTCGTAAGACGATCAAAAGCACGAAAGGTGGTATCCCGCCCCTCAAAGCTCAGCGCAATGGCATCCGGCCTTTCACGCGCATGGAAGCGCGCGATGTCACCCAGAGTTGGCATCTGGTCAAAATCCGCGCTCGTAAGGGCGCCCTCGTTACTCATTTGAATTCTCCCGATAGTCGCGATTGTTTAATTTGGTTTTCCCGACCCCAAGGGTTTCTCAGGGCACCTCTCAGCGGCACTCCTGAATTCACTTAAAAAAGGAAGGCTGCGCCTCCACAGATATGGAGGCGCAGCCAGTTTTCAGAGGAAATCAGAAGCGATAGCTGAGCGATGCACCAAACGTGCGCGGACGCCCGGCAAACCGGAGAACAACGTTGGCGTTGGATGCGATCTGCTGCCAGTAATACTCGTCGGTCAGGTTCTTGCCCCAGACGGAAACTTCCCAATTGTCGTTAAGTGAGTAGATCCCGACGCTGCCATTGAGCACACCGTAGGAATCTATGTCATACTGAGGGTCATCTGGATCACCCGCGGTAGACTCGCTTTGCCAACGTCCGCTCAACGCACTTCTGAAACCCAGTGTGTCCGAAACGGGTCGGTCATACATCAATGTCAGGCTCGCGGTCGTTTCGGGGCTGTACATGAACGGATCACCTTGACGATTTGTCGGCAGGCCGAAGGCATCAGACGTCTCAAATGTTCCGAATTCCGTTTGCAACAGCGTCAGGCCGCCAATGGCCGTCAGGTGTTCTGCCACCAACCATGTCAGCTCCGCATCCAGACCGTAAGCCTCTCCTTCCGGGGCGTTCTGAAGGCGTGACAGGGCACGATAAATTGGGTCCGGGAAGAAGGACGAGACCTGTTTGTCAGTATAGTCGTAGTAGAACAGCGACGCATTCGCTTGCATGCGCTGGTCGAACAGCCCAGCTTTGACACCAACTTCATATGCCAGCAGGCTTTCCTGCGTTGCCGGGGCATTCTGTTCCGACTTGGAGGCTGCGTTCACCGGAGTTGAGGCGGACTTGTAGCCCTTGGAAACCGATGCGAAGAAAAGCGTGTTCTCCAATGAAGCTGGCGTCCAATTGCCAACCACTCGCCACGAAACATTGTCTTCCTTAACGTCCGATGTCACCGCAGTGAACGAGTTGGTCTCAAGGTCGTAGGTATTGCATCCGTTTTCGAGCAATGGCGCTGGTGGCGTAGCCAGGCCGTAAATCGCTGTGAAGAAAACGCGGTTGAATACATTGACGTTTGGCTGCATCGAACCATTCACGTCTCCCGAACAACCAACATATTCCTGCTTGTCATCCGTATAACGAAGACCGGTCGTCAAGGAAAATTCCGGGGTCAATTCCCAATCAGCATTTGCGAAGATGCTGGTAGTCGTCGATTCAAAGTCGCCGGTATCGTAATAGGTCTGGAAGGAAGAGAGCAATTCGGCAGCCGAATAGGGCTGGCCTGTTTCAGGGTCGACGTTTACCAAGGAGACGAGACCAGCCATTTGCGGCGGGAAACCAAGAGCGGTTGGGTCAACCGTCAACAGGTAGGCCGCCGTACTTACAAAGTTGGAATTGGCGTTGTCCCGCAGCATTGTGCGGTTGCCGTCTGTGGTCTCGTCCTTGCCATAATAGGCCCCCACCAACCAGTCGACCTTGTCGGTTGAACCTTCAAGGCGAAGCTCCTGGCTGAAAGATTTGATCTCGCCTTCGATGTCCTGAAGCAGGATCTGAAACGGCACGCCAGACCAATCGAGCACGGCTTCTCGATCCAGCTTATTATAGCCCGTCAGTGACACCAACCGCATCTCATTGTCGAACTCATAGCTTACGCCAAGCTTGATGGCATCGAAGCTCGAATTCTCTTCATGCGGACCGTCAATGCCCTCGCCTGCACCGATATCGGCTGACCGCAGGTATGAAGGTGCCCAGTCGGCCTGTTCAGCATTGGTCGGAAAGTTGCTGTTGATAAAGTCAACAAGGCCAGGTTGGTTGAAGCCTGATGCCGTCGACGGGCCGTTGGTTCCCGGCACGATGAATGTCGGGTCGGTATTGGGCGTCAGGCCAATTGCCTGCCCAGCGATCGTGTCGGATTTGTTGATCCAGCCATTGTAGGACAGATCAATTTCGAGCTTGTCTGTTGGCTGAATCGCGAGCGCCGCACGGAAGCCGAGCTTATCGACCGTTCCCCGGTCTTCTCCGCGGGAAATCGACTCCTGCCAACCTTCGTCGCTGTTCTCACTGCGGATCGCGAAACGCGCCTGAACGTTTTCCGCAAGCGGCACATTCACCATGCCTTCGAGATTCCAGGTGTCGTAGTTGCCGATGTCGGCGGAGACACTTGCCTGAAACTCATCGACCGGCTTGTTCGTCACGACGTTGATCAGACCCGCCGTCGTATTGCGGCCAAACAAAGTTCCCTGCGGCCCCTTCAAAACCTCGATACGCTCGATATCGAACATCGGCCCCGAATTCATGAAGGGATAGGGATAGGCAACTTCATCTACATAGGTGCCGACGGTCGAAGTTGCAGAGACGTTGATGGTATTGAAGCCGATACCGCGGAGGGTGTAGGTCGGCACGCCCTGATAGCTTTGCGAGACTGAGAAGCTTGGCACGAGCGCTTGCAGGTCATCGACCTCATTGACCCTGAGCGTGTCGAGTTGGTCCCCGCCAAATGCCTGGATCGACATCGGGACATCATTGGCGGATTCTTCCCGCCTCTGGGCCGTGACCGTGATGGACTCCAGCTTCATGGAGCTTTGCGAATCTTCGCTGCTCTCGGCGGAGGGGGTGTCTGCCTCTTGTGCGATGGCGGGCGAGCTTGCCCAGAGTGCTATGAGTGAGACTCCCAAGCATAGCGATTTCAAGTACTTAGACCGGTTTTCCAAATTTTCCTCCCTATGCTCCTATGTTTGGAGCTGTAGGGAGAGGTTCCTCGGAAACGGTCACTCCCGGCAAGCTATCAAGGTTGATAGGGCCGTCTCACAATCCAAGCACCGCCTTGGCCATGATGTTGCGCTGGACCTCATTCGATCCGCCATAAATCGAACCGGCTCGATTGTTGAGGTATTTCGCCATGGCGACGCTGAGCGCATCTGGTCCGACCGGGTCCAGATTTGATTCCGGATGCCAGGTCGCCGGTTCATGAACAGCCGCATATGGGCCTGCAGCCTCGATCGCGATCTCGTCGATCTTCTGCATCATCTCCGTTCTTTGTACCTTGAGCATCGAAGCGGCAGGGCCCGGCGGCCGGCCCGCGCTGAGCGACGCCACGATGCGCTGTTCGGTCACTCGGATGGCGTCGAGCAGAATGGCGGTTGTCTCGAGCCGGGTACGTAATCCCGGCTCTTCGAGACCGCTTTCCAAAACATGGGCGCGAAGTCGATTCAGCGCCGCCTCGAGACCGGCCGACGACCCGCCGCTGCGCTCGAATTCCAGCAGGTACTTCGCGACGGTCCAGCCGTCATTTTCCTCGCCAAGCCTGCCCGACACCGGAACGCGGACATCATCGAAGAACACCTGGTTCAATTCATGTTCGCCCGCCAATGTGATGATCGGATCGACGGTGATACCGGGTGCCGACATCTCGAGAAGGAGGAAGGTGATGCCTTGCTGGGGCTTGCCTGTGTGGTCGGTTCGCACGAGACAGAACATGCGGTTTGCATGGTGGGCATGCGTCGTCCAGATCTTCGATCCATTGAGGATGTAATGGTCGTCATCTCGTTCCGCCTTGAGAGAAAGAGACGCCAGATCGGACCCTGATTGCGGTTCAGAATACCCTTGGCACCAATAGTCGTCCCCCGCCAACAGACGCGGCAGGAAGAATGCCTTTTGTTCAGGCGTCCCGTATCCGATGATGCAGGGTCCCACCATGTTAAGACCCATGGGTGCCAACGGAGGTGCCCCGGCGATGGCGCATTCCGATGCAAATATGTAGCGCTGCATTTCCGTCCAGCCGGGCCCACCATACGCTTCAGGCCAACTCGGCGCCGCCCAACCTTTCGCGTGCAATTCCTTTTGCCAGGCGAGTGTGTATTCAGGCTCCACGAAAACACTAGTGGCCTTTTTGCCAGCAGCGGCCAGTTCTGGCGTGAGATTGTCGCGAAGGAAGGCTCGCACTTCCTCGCGGAACGCGATATCTTTATCAGATAGGCCCAGATTCATCGAATATCTCCCATGGTCGCCATGAACACTAGCGACTTCGACCGTCACGGCTCAAGCTACCAGAACCAATAGGTATGAAACCCTCTATCCCATCGGTAACCGGTCCGAAAACCTCAGAGCGTGACGTGCACGCTTTGGCGATGGAAGTTGTCAAGCTTGGCAACCGCGCAGGTCTTCCCTACATCGCCGCATCAGCGGATGTCAGCGACCCAAACCCCATGCTTGACAAGGATGGCTCGCCTTATGCGGAGAGCCTGTTCAAATGGTTCGATCCGGATTTCCACTATTGGGATGATCGCACTTTCGCCCTCCGCTCAGGATTTGTCCAAGCGGCGCGAATCTGTGCCGAACCCTTCTATTTTGACGGCAAGGCATTGAAGAGCTGGCGAACGAACCGAGCGCTGGACGTCTTCAACGAGAATGCTGAATATGATGCGTACGGGGTTGCCAGTGCAATTATTTGCCCATGTTACATGCCTTATGGCGTGCTGGGCGCGATCGTCTGGGCTGGCGACAAAGCGGTTGCGGACATTGCGAAAACATTCATAGCGCACGCTGCAAGCATGCATCAACTGACGCTCAAATTTCTCTCCGCCTACCGGGAAAATGACTCACATATTGCCCTCCCAGAACTGGTCGATCTGACGCGCAGAGAGATCCAGTGCCTGAAATGGGCTGCCATTGGCAAAACGGACAGCGAGATCGCAACGATTATGGGAATTTCTGTGCCTACGATTCGCTTTCATCTAACAAATGCAGGGCAAAAGCTGTCGGTTTCCGGTCGCGCTCAAGCCGTCCGTGTAGCAACCAGCTTGGGCTATATCGGACGGAGCGCCTAGTTCCGAACCACAAGCCCGCGCGATCAAAGCCGCTACTAAACCCAAGGATTGCTGGCTCAAATGGATAGGGATATTGACTTCACTCTCGATTGAGTGAGTATCTTTCCCAGATACAAGTTTGTTCCGGAGATCCCTCTAGAACGAAGCAAATGACGGGACGTTGAAGCCCGCGGGAGGACATATGACTATCCATGCGCCACGTGCGGAAACTGCCCACGAAAAATCACCAGACGACGACGCTGACACGACCAATACCCCTTATACCCAGCCATTCTATCGCTATTATGTGCTGGCGGTCCTGACTGTCGTTTATGTCTTCAACTTTGTGGATCGCCAGCTACTCGTCATCCTGCAGGAGCCGATCAAGGCGGAACTGAACCTTTCGGACACACAGCTCGGCCTGCTGACAGGCTTTGCCTTCGCGCTATTCTACGTCATCTGCGGTATTCCAATCGCCCGCTGGGCTGACAAGGGAAACCGGCGAACCATCATCGCCCTCGCGCTGACGATCTGGAGCGTGATGACCGCCATGTGCGGGCTTGCGGCAAACTACACCCATCTTCTGCTCGCGCGTGTCGGTGTCGGTGTCGGCGAGGCGGGTGGCAGCCCGCCGGCGCACTCCATGATTTCGGATATCTTCAAGCCAAAGAATCGGGCGCTTGCCCTGTCGGTCTATTCCATCGGTATCTATATCGGCATCCTGATTGGCTTTGCAGCAGGCGGTTTCCTGGCCGACGCGTTCAGTTGGCGCCTTGCCTTCTTCGTGGTCGGTATTCCGGGGGTCGCACTCGCCCTGCTCGTTCTCCTGACGGTTCGTGAACCGATCCGCGGCTGGTCCGAAGGCGACACGAAAGCGGTCGAGCCTGCCCCACCGATTGGGGATGTGGCCCGACTACTCTGGTCGCGCATTTCTTTCCGACACATTGCGCTGGCCGCCAGTATGCAAGCCTTCATCATCTACGGCATCGGCAACTGGCTGCCCTCCTACTTTCTGCGAACCTACGAGCTCGACATCGGCACGATCGGCGCCTGGATGGCACTCACCACCGGATTTGGCGGCGGGCTTGGCTCCTTCTGCGGCGGCTGGATGGCTGACAAGTTCGGGGCAAAGGATGTGCGCTGGTATCTCTGGGTGCCCGCCATCCTGACTTCACTTCTTGTTCCGGTGCAGCTCGCAATATTGCTCTCCGGCGAGGTCTATTTCGCCCTGATCATGACAGCGCCCTTCCACTTCCTTTCCGCCGCCTATCTCGGCGCGGTGCTGGCCGTCTCGCACAATCTCGTCAACGGACGGATGCGAGCAATGACATCGGCGGTGCTATTCTTCGTGCTGAACCTGATCGGGCTCGGTCTTGGCCCTGTCATCGTCGGCTTCCTCAGCGATGTTTTCACCCGGAATGGCATGGTGGCGCCGCTTGGCACGGCCATGCTGATCTGTGGTACGGTCGCGGCGATATGGTCGGTCACCCACTACATTCTGGCGGCGAACAAGGTCCGCGAAGATATCGCCAGGCGGCAAGTCTGATGCGGATCGCGAGCGCCTCCACGATAGTGTTGGCGCTCGCCGCCTGCGCGCAGATGCCAGCTTCAGTGATGAGCGTCGCCGACACGCCGACACGGGCGAAAACGCCGAACGGGCAGTTCATCTCCTGGATCGAGCATCGGGTCGATGATGAAGACATGAATGGCGGCATCCCGATCCGCGGCGGCGACGGGTTCCAAATGGCTGACATGGACGGCGACGGTCGGACCGACATCGTTTCGGTCCATGAGGATTCCAACCATCTGCGTATCGCCTTCGCGACAGATGGTCCGGATGTCTGGGTCAATGTAACGATTGGCGAGGGCGCGGAGGTCGCGGCAATCGAAGACGTGGCCGTGGGCGATCTAAATGGTGATGGCTGGCCGGATCTCGTCGCAGCCTGCGAAGAGGCCCATCTCATCTATTTCCAAAACCCGGGCGAGGCCGCGCGGTCTGAGTCCTGGCAGAACCTCATTCCGCCGGTCACACAGGATCGTGGCTCCTGGCTGCGTGCCTTCATCGCCGATGTCGATGGCGATGGGAAGATGGATGTGCTCGGTGCAAACAAGGGCGCGTCAGACATTATTGATCCATCGCTTCCCTCTGCATCACGACCGACTTCGCTTTTCCTGATTGAGGGCGACCCGCTCGAGCCTTCAAGCTGGCGAGAGCAGGTTCTCTCGCGCGAAGTCGTGCCTAACACGGCCATGCCAGTCGATGTGGACGGCGATGGCGACATGGATGTGCTTGCTGCCGCCCGCCTGCACCAGACAATGACAATGCTGGAGAATACGGGTCCGCGCGAGGGAGGCGGCATAGAAGTATTGCCGCACACGATCGAAATTATACCCGGCCTCACAGCGCCCGAAGGTTGGCGACGCACGTCCAGCGCCTTTCAGAGCGACTTTGAGGACATTGATGGCGACGGCAGGCTCGACCTCGCTGTTGCGGTTTATGAGACACCGTTCCCCGTGAATGGCTCGCCGCTCATGGCCTCGCTTGGCTGGCTAAAACAACCCGAAAGCCTCGACGAGCCATGGGTCCACTATCGCATCGGCGACATCTTGCCGGACGTCATCATCGGGATCGAACTTGCAGACATTGATGGCGATGGTGACCTCGACGCAATCACAGGCGGCTATTCAGGGCTCAATATCCTGGAAGGCGGCTATTCCGGCGCGTCGCGCGACTATGACGAGCCCAAAGTGACAGCGTCTTCTTCGGTAGGCCGGATCGTGTGGTTCGAGAACGCCGGACATCCGACGACGGAGTGGACACGCCATGACATTTCGCGGCGCGTACGTGGAATGTATGACGCGTTCACTGCGACCGACATGGACGGTGATGGCGATCTGGATCTCGTCACAACCCGCGGAAACAGCGGCAAATATGACGGAGTCATCTGGCTCGAACAGGTGCGCTCGGCAGACCCCCGCCCGGCCTTCACGCCGGCGCGCGAGCGCGAGAGCCGCGCCCTGCCCCTGCCGCCGCAAAACTGGTCCGACAATTACGAGACAGAGATGACCCTGATTGCGCCGAACAAGGCCGGCCATTGAGGCTGTCCGCGCCTACTCGATCGGCTCTGCATTCAGCCCGACGCGCATGAACCAGCCTTCGCCGGCCGCACGCCGCTTCTGGTAAAGCGCCTCATGGAATTCGAACATGCCGGAATAGGCGTCATGGCGCAGCTCCGGCTTATCCCCGATATGGAGATAGGCCTCGTCGTCACTATAGGGCGCCCAGTCAGGCCCATTGGCGCTTTCAGGCCGGCCTGTCGAAGCAAAAGAAGCCCAGTAGTCGACCAGAACTGAGGCCAGCGCTTCAACCTCGTCCACCTCCGGCTGCGGCCATCGCGGCGGATAGGATTCCGGGTTGCCGACCGTGCCGAACACGAAGGGCACTTCGCTCGCATGGAAGGCGCAGAGGTCGCGCGCTTCCATAGCCGGATAGCAATGATCGAAGACGTAGAGATAGGCGGGTTCGCCCGCTTGCGCCGCGCTGCGTACGATACGTTCGGTTGACCAGCCGAAAACATTGTCGCGGTTCACAGCCAGCATGGATTCTTCCATGTCATCGGCCGGGTAGAGCGCGAGAAAGGCCTCCGCCTCGTTACCATAGCGCGCACGTATCGCGTCTTCGTAGGCCTCGGGCGTCTTCGGCTTCCTGGGCAGGAGCATTCGATAGGTGCGCGCTTCGCCGCTATTGAATCCTGCGAGCACGGGCACTTTCGCGAATTCGCCATCGTCAAATGCCTCATTTAGCTGGCGCGGTACGTAAGTGCCATCAATCGTCCCGGCGGGGGCATAGCCTGCCATTGTGCTCCGATTGGTGAGCTCCTGCGGGTCGGCGGCGCGCGCGGCGTCCAGCGTTTTCAGTTCGAGTGTCTTGAACAGGTTTACGCCCTCCATCTCTGCAGCCGGCAGGTCGTAGCTTGCTTCACCGAGCTCTGCGAAATTGCGGGTATTGGTCGACTGGATGATCGCCTTGTCGAACAGGCCCTCGGCAATCGGGCTTGTGAGCAGATAGGTCACGCTGAGCGCGCCCGCGGATTCACCCATCACGGTGACGTTGGACGGGTCACCGCCAAGCTGGTCGATATTGTCCTGAACCCATTCGAGCGCGGCAATCTGGTCCATCAGGCCATAATTACCCGACAGTCCCCCCGGGCTCTCCTCAATTAGCTCGGGATGTGCGAGCCAGCCGAGCACGCCGAGACGGTAGTTGATTGAAACGAAGACCACATTCCGCTCGGCATAAGCCGTGCCATCATAGACAGGCTGCGCGGCACCGCCGATACGAAGCGATCCGCCGTGGATCCAGACGATGACCGGCGCATCTTCTGCGTGTTCAGGTGCCCAGACATTGAGGGAAAGGCAGTCCTCCGACGCGCTTTCTGGCGGATCATAATAGACGCTGACAGGCGGCACCGGCGGCTGGATACAGCTCGGCCCGAAGTCGCTGGCGTCGCGAACCCCCTCCCACGCAGCAGGCGCAATCGGCGGCGCCCAGCGCAATTCACCAACCGGGGGGGCGGCATACTGAATTCCGCGGAAAACATTGATGCCGTCCTGGTTCACACCTTCGATCTCGCCCTGCGCGACGCTGACAACAGGGCCCGGCAGGACGATTTTCTCTGCGAGTGCCGTCTGGGAGGACTTAGCCTCTTTGGCCGAGCATCCGGAGAGCGTGAGCGCGGCGAGGACAACGGCGATGAGGGTCGGTTTCAAGCGTGTCAATTGTAAGCTCCTCCCGTGTCAGGCTGATCCATAAAGGCTGCGAAGGCGAATCTTGTCGATCTTTCCAGTGCCAGCGAGTGGCATGCTTGGCACACGGATCACCTCATCAGGCAGCCACCAGGAGGGCACACGATCCCTTAGCGCCTCCAGCAAGTTGTTATCTTCAAGGCTCTCGCCATCGCGGAACTGGACAAGCAGTACAGGGCGCTCGCCCCATTTTTCATGCTCGCGCCCGACGACAGCGGCGAAGGCGACTTCCGGCAGGCCGGAGACGAGCGCTTCGATCTCGGTGGGATTGATCCATTCTCCGCCGGACTTGATCAGATCCTTGGCCCGGCCCGTAATGAAAAGCTGGCCGTCTTCACTGATTTCAGCAAGGTCGCCTGTCAGGAACCAGCCATCGCGCGTCGCGGCTTCAGCTTGGCCGAAATAGCGCTCGACTACGGAAGGGCCGCGCACCCAGAGATGGCCTTCGTGCCCGCGCTGCTCATCGAGGGGCGTGCCTTCATGATCGGTGAGCATCAGATCGACGCCAAGCGCCGGACGGCCTGCCGTGTCTGATGAGCGGACATCTCCGGGCGGAGCGGCCGTACCAAGTGGAGAGAGTTCGGTCATGCCCCATGTTGTCTGGACGGCGATGCCCCGTGCCTCAATCCGGCGCATCAGAGCACTACTCATCGGAGCGCCGCCGACCATGATCCGCCTGAGACTCGGCACATCCAACCCGTTTGCATCGAGATGATCGAAGACGTCCAGCCAGAGCGTCGGCACCCCGACAGCAATGGTGACCCCTTCTCGGACGATCAGATCGGCGAGGGTCGCGCCATCTGCCTGGCGGCCGCAGAAGACCAGCCGCGCGCCTGTCGCTGGTGCTGAATATGGCAGGCCCCAGGCGTTGGCATGAAACATCGGTACGACGGGCATGATGACATCATGCGAGTTGAGCCCGCTGACATCGGCCTGAAGCTGGCGGAGCGTGTGCAGATAGCTGCCGCGATGGGTGTAGGTGACGCCTTTCGGGCGTCCCGTGGTGCCCGAGGTGAAGCAGAGGCCACACGGTGTGGTCTCTGGAAAGTCGCCCCAGATGATACCTTCAGAACTGGCCTTGGATAGCATCGCCTCGAGGTCACGTGCCCCCGGCAGCCCCACATTCGCGCTGCAGTCAGGCCCGACAGGATCGATGATGAGTACATGATCCAGCGTTCCGGCTTCTGCTGCGATCTCGGCGGCGAGCGGCAGCAGATCCCCACTAACGATCAGAATGCGCGCGCCGGACTGCTGAAGCATCCAGGCGATTTGCTCTGCGGTGAGGCGCGGATTGAGCGTATGGCACACTGCGCCCATTCCCATGATGCCGTACCAGCACTCCATGTGGGCCTGGCTGTTCCAAGCGAGCGTCGCCACGCGATGCCCGCGCTGCATGCCGAGTCCTTTCAGCACCCCAGACACCGTACGGGCACGCTCGCGCAGGGCGGCATAGCCGATGCGGGTGAAGCTGCCGTCAAAACGGCGCGTGACCACATCCTTGGTGGGGTGCCACTTCGCTGCATGGTCGATCATTCGATCAAGTGTCAGCGAGAAGTCTTGCATGGCGCCGTCTGTCAATTGCACGCGGGTACCTCCGGCGGCAGCGGCGGGGAAATGATGCCGACATTCCAGTTCCATTGAAGGCTGCCATGGGCGCGTCTGCGGCAGACAATCGCTTCGTGAAGTTCGAAGCGGGCGCGGGCAAGGCCTGGCCAGGCTTTTGGCGCCTCGGAGAACACCATGCCGGTCGCGTCCTTGCCGTAGGCCGGCCAGTCCGGCGCGCCTTCAGCGGACGGGGCTCCTTCTCGAGCAAAGCTCGCCCAATAGTGCATCATAGCATTCATTAGTTCGCGTTCGGACTGCTTGCGCGGGGCCTGTGGCCACGGCTCGGGAATGTCGAAAAGCGTACCGAAGACATAAGGAATTTCCATCGCATGAAAGGCGCGAAGGCCAAGCTTGTCGGCGGCCGGATACGTATGATCGAAAAAGTAGAAATAGGAGGGCTGGCTAGCCGCCGTCTGCGAGGCAACAAGCCGCTCCGCAGTCCAGCCATACATGGCGTCACGCGTGGTCGCGAGCATGCTGGCTTCGGGATTGTCGGCCGGATAGGTCTCAAGGAAACGGTCTGCCAACTCGCCATGAGTGGACCGGATCGCCGTCTCATAGGCGTCGCTTCCTGGCACCAACGGCAAAAGGAAACGAAGCGAGCGTATCTCGCCCTCATTGAAGCCGGCGAGCACGGGGACCTGCGCCTGCTCGCCCTTGTCGAACGTCGCAGGCATCTGATCTTTCAGCCAGACATCGTCGATAACGCCGAACGGGACGAAGGCGTTGCGGCCCGCAATCGAGACCAACTCGTCGGCGTCCATCTCACGCAGCTCAACCAAGGAGGCAGCTTTCGTCTTTTCCTGAAAGGCAACGCCTGCTTCTTCAGCCGACGGATGGCCGCTCACCGTACCTCTCAGAGGGGCCATGGAAACCATATAGGCACTCTCGGCGATTACCTTGTCGAACAGACCGCGCGCTTCTGGCGAGACCATGAGCAGGACGACACTGAGAGCGCCAGCGGATTCACCTGCAATTGTGACATTGTCCGAGTTCCCGCCAAAGGCAGCGATATTGCGCTTGATCCATTTCAGGGCCGCAGCCTGATCTTTCAGGCCATAATTGCCCGAGATATTCTGCGGCGACTCGGCGCTGAGTTCCGGATGGGCAAGATAGCCGAGCACGCCGAGCCGGTAATTGATTGTGACGACGACAAGCCCCGTTTCACGGGCAAGGTTTGCGCCGTCGTACATTGCCTGACTGCCGGTGCCGGTAACCAGCGAGCCGCCATGGATCCAGACGAAGACAGGAGCATCATCCGCGCCGTCCGGCACCCAGACATTGAGGCTGAGGCAATCCTCGCTCACCTCATCTAGCTTCTCATAATAGATGCTTCCCGGGCGCGCGCCTGGCTGTGGACAGGCCGGACCGAACTCGATTGCCTGGCGGACGCCTTCCCAGTCCGGGAAGGCCTCCGGCAAGGCCCAGCGCCGCTCGCCGACGGGCGCAAGCGCGAACGGGATACCCCGATAGACAGTCACCCCATCCCCTGCTTCACCCTGCAGCGAACCGACGGGCGCTTCTGTGACGGCGTTGGGTTTCGGGTCGGCGGTGCTCGCCTGCAATCCATCACTCGCTGCACAGCCAGCCTGCCAGAGCAGGGTCCACGCAAGGATAGACGAGGCGAGTACCCTGCCGAACACGGGGGGCGTTCTGCCGCCCTCCAGCATTCTACCAATATTCAGCACAGCCCTGCCCCCAATCAGTATTCAACGCTGACGCGGACGCCCACCGTCTGTGGGCGCTGGCGCGCATAGCGAGCGTCGACAAAGGATTCCGGGTGCACGTAGGTGATCGAGTTGTCGTCGAAGAGATTCTCGACATAGCCAGTCAGTTGCCAATTATCCTTCGAAAGACCCGCCTGAAGATTCACAACGGTGTAGGCGTCGGTATAATCGAAGGTCGGGGCCGGCACATTTGGTTGGCCCGGCACATTTGGCAGCAAGGCCGGGAAATCACCGACATATGCGGCTGTACCCGAGAAGAAAGCTTCCATCTCTCCGACATTGTAGTCATAGCGTGCTGTGGCGGCACCCTGGAAGTTCGGCATGGCGAGTTGAAGGCCAAGCTCGGCGCCGGAAATCGCGGCTTCCTCAGGCGTCAGCTCAGTGATTTCGGTGTCGTTTAGAGATCCGTTCACGAACAGGCTGAATCCGTTGCCCGGATAATAGCCGGCTTCGAATTCTAGCCCCTGGCTGACGGCTTCTCCAATATTGGTGGCAAACTGCACCTGATCTGAAAGCCGATTGGCCTGTACCTGGATGTCTGACCAGATGATGTAATAGGCCGCGAGATTTGAGGTCAGCTTCCCATTCAGGAAAGTACCCTTCATGCCGACTTCATAGTTGATCAGTTCGTCGGAATTCGCGCCGTCCGGGATGACAAGGTCGTTAGGGTTCACAACACTGACGGCGCCGGCGCGCGCATTTGCAACCGGCGAACGGAAGCCTGTAGCGACCGATGCGTAAGTCGTAAGATTCTCCATCGGCTTCCAGGATGCGCTGGCCTTGTAGGAAACGTTGTCAGCTTTGACCTTGAGGCCTTCAGCAGCCACGACCGGGAAGACGGTCAGCTCGAGATCCGTAAATCCGCCCAAAGCGACGCCCAGATAGTTTGAATTGTATCCCCCCGGCAGGGTGAAGGACTGTACGGAAGTTTCGGTGTAGCGAAGCCCCCCCGTCATCCAGAATTGGTCAGAGAACCGGTATGTCAGCTCACCGAAAGCAGCCGATTCGATCGCATCGAAATAGCCTGCGAAGCTCTGATAATACTCGTTCGGAAGCCCGGTGAGATTACGTGCTTGAAGGAACTCTGTCGAGGAGCGGTAGTCGTAGTCGATATCGCGCCGCTTGTTGAAGTGGAAGCCACCGATGATCCAGTCCCAGTCGCCGCCATCAGCTGAGGCGAGGCGGGCTTCCTGGACGAAATTCTCATCATAGCCGACGGCGTCGAGAGCAAAGGGGATAGCCTGGTTGAACGTACCGGCCAGGTCGACGATGAATTTGCCGTCAATCTTGGAATAGGTCGACGAACTGGTCAGGGTTGCCCAGTCCATCTCGTAATTGCCGGTCAAATTGTAGCTGGTGAAGTTAGACTGAAAGAGGTCAGGCCGCTCGGTGAAGCGGATATAGTCGCCCCGGTCGGGATTGGTGAGGCCGGAATCAGCAGGCTTGTTGTCCTCGTGTATGACGAGCAAGCCGATATCGAAATTATTCGTCGGCTCCCAAAGCAGATGGGCACGACCGCCAATCGATTCGAGCGAATTTGCGCCTTCAATGCCTGTGCCGGTATTGTCCACCCAGCCATCTTCATCGCGGTAGAAACCAACAAGACGCAACGCCAGCTCGTCATCGACCAGCGGCAGATTGACCATGCCATTATAACGTTGGCGAAGCGCATCGCCATCGACAAGGCCGAAATCGACAAGGGCCGACGCTTCAAACTCGTTCGGATTCGGGGCTTTTGTAAGAATCCGGACGGCACCGGACAGAGAGTTCGCGCCAAATAGTGTACCCTGCGGCCCGCGCAACACTTCAACGCGCTCGACGTCATACAGCGTTGGATCAAGGATCGTGGAGTTGCCATTGCTGGAAATCGGCAACTCATTGATGTAAATGGCGGTCGCGGCCTGAAGATTGGCGCCGTAGCCATTGGTTGCGATGCCGCGCGTGGTAATGGTGTTGAAGTTGGCTGTTGGCTGATTGAGCACGATGCCTGGCGTTTCGCGGGCGAGCCCGTCATAGCTGACAATGCCCTTTTCGCTGAGTGCTTCTTGCTGCCAGGCGGTCACGGCGAGCGGCACATCCTGCAGACTCTGCTCGCGGCGAGTCGCCGTAACGATCACGCGGTCCTGGCGTGCTTCGCTTTCTGTCGTTGTGTCGCCGGCATCAAGTGCCGGAGCGTCCTGAGCAAAGGCCGGCGCGCTCAGTACAAGAAGCGAAATTGCCGATACGGATGCCATGAAGCGATTAGTCATATTGTCCTCCCGAGGTTCCGCGGGTTTTCCCGCTGTTGGCAGGATAGGAGACCAGAAGAAATCTAAAGTCAACAATATTCACTCACGAGATAATGAAAGTTGAAAGATCCATGTTTTTCGGTGATGACTTGGTGAGGAGCTTTGACTGTTCCGGACAAATGGCTGTACCAAGCACAGCTGCATACAAGGCGGGCACGGCCCCTGAAACGCCTCCAGGCAAGCACCTGTGGCGATGCAAACCGTTGACACCGTGCCCAATTGGCCATTGACCAAAGAGAACCGAAACAGATGGCTCACTGACCGAATGACAAAGACAGCACCCAACCGCCGCCGAATGACGAAGGCTGAGCAGCGCGCCGAAACCATGGAGCAGATTTTGGACGAGGCGGAATACCTTTTCGCCCAGTCGGGCTTTAATGGCGTCACTCTGAAGGACATTGCCAAACGTGTGGGGGTGCACCACACGTTGCTGAACTACTATTTTGACGACAAGAAGAGCGTCTTTGATGCAGTGATCGCGCGCCGGGCGAGTGTGACAAGTTCGCTACGCATGAAAGCGCTTGATGAGTATGACAAGGCGAGCGGTGGAAAACCAACTGTCGAGGGGGCCCTGCGCGCCTTTCTCGACACGGACCTCGACCTTTACAGTCAGGGCGGCGAAGGCTGGAAAAATTACGGTGTCCTCGGTGCGCAGTCTTCAAACACGACCTATGGCGCAGAGCTCTTCGATTTCCACTTTGATCAGGTTGTCCTGCGCCTGATTGGCCTGCTGGAAAAGGCCCTGCCCGACTGTTCGCGCGAAGACCTGTTTTGGGGCTACCACTTCGTCACCGGCGCCTTGATGCTTACGCTCGGCCGCACGGGTCGGATCGATCGTTTATCTGACGGGCTCTGCAAATCTGACGACTTCGAAGCAGCCAAGGAACGCATGGCTTCCTTCATGGCCGGCGGATTCCACGAGCTTTGCAAAAAGCGGAAGAACGGCAGCGACGCTGCAAGCTAGCGGTACAATCAGGGGTATCTCTTTAGAGCGCTTCGGCCGCGCCCCTCTACGGCGCCCTGCACAACTTCCGAAAGTATCTGGTTATCCAAGGTGAGATCCGAGGTTGCCCAGCGGTGCCGCGCATTCTCCTTCTCGACCTCCTTGATCCGGTTGGCCTTGGTCAACCTGCAGCTCGCCATACTCATTGAGCCACCGACTGCTAGTCTGCTCCGTTACGCTGATCGAAGACGCCAATGGTGAATGCTAGTCGGAGCATTGCAAAGGCATGGAGGACCTCGTCGCAGAAGCCCGAAACCACATTGTCGAGGCGGAGAATGATGGCGCGGTACAGGATGTTCTGGCGATCGAGACAGGCCTTGCATACTGGTCATGACGCTCCTTGAATTGTCCCCCAATGGGGGTGTAGGTTCAAACCTGATGAACATGATAGTCTCCATCCTTGTCGCCGTCTTTTTCGGCCTGTCGCAAAGTCTCTGCCTCAGTCCTGTTGCCGCGTCCGGAACTGCCGGGTCCGGGCAAAACACGACTGCGCAGATGGCGGACGGTCATGGCAAGCATGAGACGCCGCCCTGCGAACAGGAGAGCGACCATTGCGACATGCAATTAGTCGCAGCAGCAAAAGGCGAGAGGATGGGTACGCTGGCCGGTCTCGTCGGAAGCGGGGTCAAGGCGCCAGTCACGCTTACCAACCCGGCCTGGTCCGCGATTCCTCTTCGCGCACCGCTTCGTAGGATCGTACCGGATCGGCGAAGTTGGCCGCAATCCCCCTCCCCCCTGCATTTGAAAGTCCGTTTCCTGAATTGAGACCGCACCCGCCGGGCACTCAGCCCGTCTGGTTAAATTTCAATTCAATGGAGATATCTGTGATCAATAGAAGACATTTGCTGCACTCTGCGCTGGGCGCGGGAGCAGTCCTGGGCTCGGCAAAGCTCCTTCCCGCCTGGGCAAGATCCGCAAGCGCCGGAAATCTCGGCATAGCCTCGCTCTCTGGCACGCGGTTTGACCTCGACATTGACCGGTTTCCGGTGCGCATCAATGGTCGAGACGGAATGGCAACAGGAATCAACGGGACCCTGCCAGGTCCACTCCTGCGCTTTCGGGAAGGCGATGATGTCACGCTCAACGTGACGAACCGCCTCCAGGAGGATACGTCGATCCACTGGCATGGGCTGCTTGTGCCATTCCACATGGACGGCGTGCCCGGACTCAGCTTTCCGGGCATAAGACCGGGCGAAACCTTCAAGTATCAATTCAAGGTGCCGCAGAACGGGACCTATTGGTACCACTCCCATTCGGGTCTTCAGGAACAGCTCGGCCATTACGGCCCGATCATAATTGATCCTGCCGATCCGGATCCGGTTCTCTATGACCGGGAATATGTCCTTGTACTCAGCGACTGGAGCTTCACCCATCCGCACCGGATCTTCGCTCAGTTGAAGAAGAATCCGGAAAGCCTGAACTATAACCGGCCGACCCTCTCCAATCCGGTCGGTCTTGGCGGCATGTGGGGCCAGATGAGGATGAGCCCGAGGGATATCGCCGATGTGTCAGGGGATACATATACCTATCTCATCAATGGACATGCGACGGTCGACAATTTCAACATGGCCTTCCAGCCGGGCGAACGGGTTCGCCTGCGCATCATCAACGCCTCCGCCATGACCCTCTTCAATGTCCGCCTCCCGGGCTTGCCAATGACAGTGGTCCAGGCCGACGGCCTGAATATCCAGCCGGTCGAGACCGATGAATTTCAGATGGGAGTTGCGGAAACCTATGACGTGATCGTCGCGCCAACCGAGGCCCGGGCCTATGCATTCGTCGCCGAATCGATTGACCGGACGGGCCAGGCCGTTGCCACACTCGGCCCGCGTGCCGGGATGAAGGCCACGGCCCCCGCCCTCCGGCCCGTGCCAATACTGACCATGCGGGACATGGGCATGGCCCATGGCGACATGCCAGGCATGAGCCATGATGCCGGATCTGAATCCGGCACGGCGCAGCCCGGTCATGACATGAGCGGGCACGACATGGGCGCCATGCCCATGAAACCCGATCCCGACGGTCCCGCCATCCAGCCCGTCAGAATCGAAGCAGATATCAAACGCGGTCCGGGCGTGGTGAACATCGCCGCGATGGCGATGAGCCGGCTCGAGGAGCCGGGTATCGGCCTCGAGGACGTGCCGCACCGAACACTGACCTATAGCCAACTGCGGGCCCTCGACATGAACGAGGATCACCGCCCCCCCGGTCGCGAGATCGTCATCCATCTGACCTCGAACATGGAACGCTATATGTGGTCGTTCGACGGGGTGAAGTTCTCGGAAGTTACACAATCCATCAAGTTCTATGAGGGCGAAAGGTTACGGCTCACCCTGATCAATGACACGATGATGCCGCATCCCATTCATTTGCACGGAATGTTCTTCGATCTCGTCAATGGCGGCGGCCATCACAAGCCGCGCAAGCACACCGTAACAGTCAAACCCGCAGACAAGGTCAGTGTAGATATTACCGCCGAACATGTCGGGGACTGGGCATTTCACTGCCACCTGCTCTATCATATGCATGCTGGTATGATGCAGGTCGTGAGCGTGCTTCCCGCCGCGCATCCCGAACACCCCGGAGTGCCTGAGCCAGAGCCGGGCGCAGATATGCATATGGACCATCAGGCCATGAATCACGGGGGGCACGCACAATGAGCCTCGTGAAACGAATACTGCGTGCCCTCATTTTCTCGAGTGCCGGGATAGGCGCTCCCCTGAATGCAATCACCCAGGAAGCCCATCAAAGCCCCCCGTGGAATCAGGCCGACGCGCTTCATGGCGCGGACGTCATGGCCGAAGCCCGCCAACGGGTTCTCGCAGAGGGAGGAGATCAGAAGCATTTCTACGTCATGTTCAACCAGCTTGAGGCACAATTTGCCGAAGCGGAAGACCGCTTCGCCTGGAATGGCCAGGCCTGGTATGGCGGCGATCTCAACAAGCTCTGGGTCAAGAGCGAGGGACATGCCTCGCTCACGGACGGTGGCGTTGAGGAAGCCGAAATCCAGGCACTCTACTCCCGGGCCGTGGCGCCCTTTTGGGATATTCAGGCCGGCCTGCGATACGATATCGAGCCGGACGGCCTCGCCCATGGTGTGGTCGCCCTGAACGGGCTCGCGCCTTACTGGTTCGAAGTCGAGACTGCCGCCTTTCTAAGTGAGCAAGGTGATCTCACCGCCCGGATAGAGGCGGAATATGAGTTGCTGTTGACCCAGAGGCTGATCCTTCAGCCAAGCATCGAGGCGGAGCTTTCCGCGCAGCCGGTACCGGATCGTGAGACAGGATCTGGTTTAACCTCGATCAGTGCGGGACTGCGCCTTCGATATGAGGTCAGGCGGGAATTTGCGCCCTATCTCGGACTCGAATGGCACCGCGCCTTGGGGGACACCCGCGACATGATCGAAGCGACGGGTGAAGATGGAGAGGAAATCGTTTTTCTCGTCGGACTCAGGGCCTGGTATTAGGCGACGGAGATGGACCGGATCACCGGTCCGCCTCTTCCGCACACCATGAGACGTGATTGGCCTGTCTCCGACGTGTCAGCCCCACGCGCCTGACACGTCGGAGGGTGCCGGGCTTTCGCAATTTGCAGGATGTGCCAGCCGGATCAGGCATATTGCTGGTCACCCGCAGGGACACCGGCCTTCCTGAGCGCAGGGGGCAGGCACAGAAAATGGATGCGCATGGCCATCCCGGGAGGGCCATGCGCGTTCGCGATAGATGGGTGGGCCAGCGTGGAGGCCGACGCCTCATGGTTCTAGTCGAACTGGACCGCATAATCTCCGTAGATGGGATCATAATAGACGCCGCCTGCCTGGAAATCGGCATTCCAGACCCGTTCGCCAGCCGCATCGGCCCGATAGATATAGGGCGAAAGAAGCAGACGTTCCTGATGCCAGCGTCCCTCCTGCCCGGAGGGAATCTGCATGCCGGACCCATAAAGCATCAATCCGTCATCGGACCGTATTTCGTGCTGCGGGCTTACGTCCCGATACTCATGGCTGACATTCATCAACTTGTGACCCAGCTCATGGGCGATTGTCAGCTTGTTGGTTGCGTCATGCTTTGTCAGTGTGATCACGCCGCGTATACGGTCAGGAATCGTGTCCGCATATGTGTAGGATGGAAAGGACAGACCGGACGTGTTCACCACTTTCGGAGCCCAGTTCCGTCCCCCGTCGAGATCCTCATAATACGGCATGTAGACATTCTGCATCGCAACCAGATAGATGGTCCGACTGTTTTCCGGCGCCGGCTCGATGATGGTCTCGAACGCCGCCACCGCTCCATCCGACATTTCTGTCGGATGGATGGCGCTCTGGACATACATGTTGCCATAGCCCCCGGACGGCAGATCGGTCTCCCAATTGGATGCCGTGATCGCCAGGTGCTGAGGGTCGACCTGCCCCGTCTTGATCCAGAGAAGCTTGAACTGGACCCCGGTGGGCTCAAAGACCTTTTTCGCATTGAGGAATTCTTCCACCAATCCGCTGAGTGGCAGTTTCTCGACCGCATCCGGGTGAAGATTCGAAGGATAATACAGACCGATATCCACGGTCGGTTTCCCGATTTCGAGATCGGCATTGATCGCTTCGACATCCACGGAGTCGACGAGGCTCCACTGCACATCGCTTTGCTCCACTGGCTCCGAGGTAAAGGCTGCGGTGGAACTGGTCCCGGCACATCCGCCCAGGCTCAGAGCCAGAAATGATACGGCAAGAAAGGTCTTCTTCATGGATAGTCTCCTTCTTGATGACAGGGATTACTTGGTTGGCCCGGAGGCTTCGAGCACGGCACTGAAGTCCGGATTCTTCGACCGGGCGAACTGGATGGCCGGATGGTCGGCAGGCAACTGGCTATAGTAGAAGGGTTCGCCATCCTTCAGCTGCTCGTCCAGGCCGGCCGCCATATCCTTGATCCCCGCGACAAAGGAATCATAGTCATCGCCTTCACGCTTCTTCTTGAAGATCAGGATCTCGGCCCCTTCCGCAAAGGGCGCTTCCCAGCCGGTGGGCATGTTCGAGCCGAAATGGAAGATCGACCCGGCTTCCATCACCTTCCGCTTGCCTTCGCTGCACAAGACATAGCGGCCACTTAGCGTATAGACGATGCTCTCGGTCGGGTGCGGGTGCTCGGACAGGAACATGCCCGGCTCCAGGCGGAGCGTATAGGCACGCAGCTCTTCGCCGAACAGGAGCGGACCGAAATAGCCTTCATGCGTGAACGTGGCGCTGCCACTGTTCATGGCCTCCTGGACACTTTCGATGATCTCCACATTGTTCGCCAACTGAGTGTATTCAGGCGAAGTCGGTGTCGCTCCAACCGTCATGGCTGGCTTCACCTCTCCGGGCATGAAATGCGACCCGTCAGCCGCATGTGAATGACCATGCGCCTCGTCACTCGTCTGGGCATTGGTCTGCTGGGAACAGGCTGCGAGCGAAAGAGCAAGCAGGGCGGGAATGATGATCTTGGCTTTCATGGATAGTCTCCTTCTTGGTGACAGGGATTACTTGGTTGGCCCGGAGGCTTCGAGCACGGCACTGAAGTCCGGATTCTTCGACCGGGCGAACTGGATGGCCGGATGGTCGGCAGGCAACTGGCTATAGTAGAAGGGTTCGCCATCCTTCAGCTGCTCGTCCAGGCCGGCCGCCATATCCTTGATCCCCGCGACAAAGGAATCATAGTCATCGCCTTCACGCTTCTTCTTGAAGATCAGGATCTCGGCCCCTTCCGCAAAGGGCGCTTCCCAGCCGGTGGGCATGTTCGAGCCGAAATGGAAGATCGACCCGGCTTCCATCACCTTCCGCTTGCCTTCGCTGCACAAGACATAGCGGCCACTTAGCGTATAGACGATGCTCTCGGTCGGGTGCGGGTGCTCGGACAGGAACATGCCCGGCTCCAGGCGGAGCGTATAGGCACGCAGCTCTTCGCCGAACAGGAGCGGACCGAAATAGCCTTCATGCGTGAACGTGGCGCTGCCACTGTTCATGGCCTCCTGGACACTTTCGATGATCTCCACATTGTTCGCCAACTGAGTGTATTCAGGCGAAGTCGGTGTCGCTCCAACCGTCATGGCTGGCTTCACCTCTCCGGGCATGAAATGCGACCCGTCAGCCGCATGTGAATGACCATGCGCCTCGTCACTCGCCTGCTCGGACACCGCAGGTTTTGCGGAATCCGTAGTGGGCGAAGGGGACGATGCCGGAGCTGTGGTCTGTCCCATAGATCCCATTTCGAGATGGGCATGGATGTGATCGTCCCGGCTGATCGGATAGTCTTCCCGCATGGTCGTATGGAACAAGCCGTGGGTCTGCATCAGGAACAGGGCAAAACCAGCAAATATGAGGCCTGCATTGATGAAAACACTCGCAGATCCGAAATGCCTTGTGCGCCGAAGCAGGTTCAGAGCGATCCACATCACAATTAGCGCGGCGATCTGACCGAATTCCACGCCCACATTGAATGACAGAATGTGCATCAGCAGGCCGGAATCTTCCCGAATGGGCAGCTGCTGAAGCCGTGTCGACAGGCCGAACCCGTGAATCAGGCCGAACAGCACAACCATGAACAAGAGATTGGGTGACTTTGTCCCGAAGACTTTCGGGAAACCATCAAGGTTTTCAAACCCCTTGTAGATAACTGTCAGAGCAATGATTGCATCGATAAAGAAGTAATTGGCCGTAATGCCCAGATATGTGGCGGAAATCAGTGTGATTGTATGGCCGATCGTGAAGGCTGTCACGAAGCGGAGTATTGAGGAAAAACTTGTCAGGAAGAACATGACCCCAAACAGGAAGAGCAGATGATCATACCCGGTGATCATGTGTTCGGCGCCCAGGATGAGATATTGCAGATCTCCCCCTTCAAGCATTCTGCGACGTGCTTCCTCCGAAATACCATGTGCATGGGCGACGGGCGAAAGCAGGACCAATGATGCGATGAGCGCGGTAACTGCCTTCATTCGCGTGAGCAACATCTCAAACTCCAATATGATATATGTGACTGGGGAGGGTGGCGAGTTGCCGGCTCGAGGGAGGGGGCGCCCCTCAAACCGGCAACTGCCTGAGCACTTAGTCCAGGACCCAGGTTGCACGCGCGTAGAAATATCGCCCGAGCAAGGAATAGGTCATGGTATCGGTATTTCCGTCCGACCAAGATCTGACGTAGGGGGCCTTCTTGTCGAACAGATTGTCAACACCAGCGCTCAATTTCAGGTTTTCTGTAAGCTGGTATCCACCTTGGACATTGTGGTAGAGAACAGCATCAATATCAGTACCGATGGCTCCGGGCGCACCATAATAGTCCGTTGCTGAACCAATCAGCTGCGCATTATAGGTTCCATGCCATGGGCCGGAACTGGCCGACCAGGACCCGGTCGCACGCCAGGATGGATAGCCACCATCACAACAGCCTACACCGCCATCATAAACAAAGGGCGTGTCCCCATCAAATGCGGTAACTTCGTACTTCATCAGATGTGTGGCTTGAACTTCCACGGAGTGCTTGATGTTGCCAGTCGCGAAATCATAGCTGGCGCTGATATCGATGCCCTGCATGACTTCGTCACCGGTATTGGCGCTCTGCGCAGACAGGAAGTCGATGTCTCCGGTCAGGGCATTACGCGTATGGTGCTTGGGTCCGCAGAACGGATGGGACAGGCCGACTGATGTGTAGCAGGAGGCGAGTTTCGTGGATCCGGAAGTCTGCCGAATGGCATCCTGAATGTCGATGTCGAAATAATCGAGCGTGATGGACAGTCCAGGGACGAAACTTGGCTGGTATACAGCACCAACCGTGAATGTGGCAGCGTCCTCCGGTTCAAGGTTCGGGTTGCCCCCCTGATCGGTCAGAATGGCTGACCCGAGCTGGGTGTAGCCTACCGGCACGCCGGCAGCTTGACAGTTCTGATAAACCGCACTGGACGGATCCATTGTCGCCCAGTTGGAACAGGGGTCGGCTGTCGGGATCTGACCTTCGCTCACGCCGGAAAACAGTTCCGTGACGCTTGGAACCCGAAAGGCAGTTGAATAGGTGCCGCGGAGTTTGAAGTCCTGCACCAATTGCCAGTTTAGTCCGACCTTGTAGTTTTCATCCGAACCGAACAGATCGTAATCGGAATATCGCACAGCCAGATCAAGATCTACCGCTTGGGCGAGTGGAAGGTCGCGCACCAGCGGCACATTGACCTCTGCATAGAGCTCCTGGGCTTCGATCGAGCCGCTGACCGGATCCTGCGCATTGCCGAGCGCATCCCCCGCGACCAGCAGGGAATCTGGCTCAAGCCAGCCCTTGTCTTCACGATACTCGAACCCCGCAGCGAAACCCACAGGTCCGGCAGGCAGGTCAAACAGCGCGCCCGAGATATTGCCGGTGAAGCTGATCTGCTCATTCCCGCCAGTGTCGCGCTGATTGATCAGGATATAATCTCCCACTTCTGAAGTCAGGTCGCCCTCACCCAGAATATCCGCACAAGGAATTCCATTCATTCCACACAGCGTGGGATCCAGCGTCTCGGCCAGGCGGCGCGTATTTATATTGTTCTTCAACGCATCAACAGCAGTGTTTCGGCCCCAGTTGAGAGACAGATCGTAATTCCAGCCATCCCATAAATCGCCTTCGACACCGGCGACGAGTCTCCAGGTCGAAACATCCTGCTCGAACTGTCTGGAACCGAATTCGGCGGTCCGGCGCCGCAGGAGAATGATGTCTTCACCGGTCGGATTTGTCGGATGCGATGCATCAAACGAAATATTGCTCAAGGTTGCAGGAGATCCTGGCTGGTTCGACGTTCGCCAGTTGAACAAGGCTTCACTGAAGAAGCGCGTCGAATCATTGAGGTCATACTTTCCGATGGCCGCAAAGCTGACGCGTTCGACAGGATTCGACGCATTGAAGAAGGGATTGGAATTAAACCCATGCGCGGCAAGGCTGAAAGGCTCATAAGCGTCGCCACCAATGAAATTGATCTGATCGCCATTCGGCAATACGGCGCGGCCACCCGCCGTGCTCGAACTTCCTGAGGTGCATTCGAGATCACCGTCCCCATCCAGGTCGGCCAACGCACAGGGCGCTCGCACATCCAGGGGCGCGGCAAGATTGTTCTGATAACTCGCATTGAACATCAGGCTGCCGCGATCATTGGTGACGCCCCAGGTCATGTCGACCAGATATTCTTCAGCGTCCCCCTCATCCGAAATGCCGAACTTGGTATCGAGTCTGAACCCGTCAAATTCATCTTTCGTGATCAGGTTGACAACGCCGGACACAGCATCCGCGCCATAGACTGCCGATGCGCCGTCCTTGAGGACTTCCACCCGTTCGAGGAGCGACACGGGGATCATGTTCAGGTCTACAGAGCTGTTTGCCCCTGAACCACCCGCGACAACCCGTCGGCCATTCAGCAATACGAGCGTCCGGTTAGGACCGAGACCGCGCAGATTGACCTGCGCCGTTCCCCAGCCTCCCGACACCCAGTACGCAGCATTGGCATTGCCGGCAAAACCCGCCGAAAACGACTGAGTCTGCAGAAGCTCTTCCACATTTGTGATACCAGTTGCGTATATTTCCTGCTCATCAAGAACAGCCAGCGGCCCCACACTCGTCAGATCACTGCGTTGAATACGGCTTCCCGTTACCACAACTTTTTCCTGGGTCGCGACCTCCTCCTGGCTGGCAGGGACCGTATCGACCTCCTGCCCGGACGCGGCCGCCGCAACGATGAACGAGACGCCCAAAGTCATTGCTGTTGTCACCATGAGTTTATTTGCAAACCCCCTGGCACTCCCCGAACCATTCACTTTCATTTCACCACTCCTATGGTTGCATACATTGCTACCCGAGCAGTCTCGGGACCAATGACAGTTAGACTAAATCCGAGGCATGCCATTGATCTTCGGCGCCACCGCCAAGGATTTGATCAACCTCGAACAAAAAACCGACGAATGATCGGTTTTTTGCGTAAATTGCAGGCGCAAATAAACCTCGACACCCGAACGCATCTGGACTGACTCTACAGTCCCCTGATGAATTTAATCGACTCAACTGGCACTCCCCCTCGGATAGCGTGCAGAAATCCGCTGTATTCAGTCTGTAAGCCATCAACAAGCTTGATGGATGGCCTCACTCCCGCACCAACACCACTTCCAAAACTTCACAAGAAGCCTTTCGAAGAACTGTATTGTTATTGTCAAAAATAGCAGCGTCAACATTTTTTTGACCGAGCAATTACCATTATGCGTGCACATAACAAATTTTGGGCGCTGTCTGCCAACTTATGAAGACTTACGCTGAAAGCATGCGGCCGGGCCTTGCCGCCTTATTTCAAGAGGTCGATAATGGAATCCTGAAATTCTGCCTCAAAAACTCGGCTGCGCCTTGAATTTATCAGTTAAACGCGAGCATCAAGACCTGTTCGAGACCATGATGAACCGGTTCTGCAACAATGAAGGACACGATGACAGCATAGCAAACAAGCCGCTCAACAAGCACAGCCCCACTATCACGCATCGGTAAAGGGGACTGAACCAACCAACTGATCCGACGCTCCAGGGATTGCCCAAGCACGGAAAAAACACTCAAGGATGCCGTTTCTGGCTCGCATGAGCGCTTTTGCTGCCGCAACCGGCCCAGCGTTATGAGGGCCTCTGCCACCGCCAATCGATCACCGCATTGGCTGGCGGCATATCGATCACATTCATATTCAACCGCAATCAGAAGTTCGTCGGCCAGACCGCGCCTTGCACTGGGAAAGAATGGTAAGGTCAGGACCTGAAGCGCAAACAGCGATAGGGCATCCGCGCGCCGCGCATGAGCGCGTTCATGATCAAGGACAATCCGGGCCTGCTCGGGAACAATGCTTGCGAGCAAGCCTTCGCTTACGAAAATCCGCCGCCGTACTATGCCAACGCAAAATGCGGAAATGGTCCGGGATTTGACAACCCAGGCTCCCAGTTCCGGATCATACCGGCTCCAGGTTTCCAGATCTCGAATGACTCGGCCATGCAGGCGCATGCGGTGCACAAAAATGAGGACAATGGGCATCGTAAGAAGCGCCAGCACGGCCAGAAAACCGAGAACAGCGAGCCGCGTCAGCAACATAGGTTCATGTGGGCGGCAAGAGGTCACCATCATTTCGTAATGACAATGCGTGGGCATACTGTTGAACCCGGCAGATGTCGGCACTGCCGCGCAAGAGACAAACAAGGCCAGGCTGACCACGAAGGGAACCGACGCATAGCCGAAGATCGCGCGCCCATATTGTCGGGGACTGAGCTGGGAAAGATGCCGGTGAAACCGGGGCCATACGGCGCTTTGGACGGCACCGATGATGAGCGCGGCAAGCAAGGCCGCAAAAAACGCGATTCCGAGATTGGTCAGGAAGGCGGCATTACCCATCATCTTCTCCTCGCCTTGCGGCGTTCTGCTCCTGTCGTTTCTCCTTTATCAGGCGTTCGAGCGTATCAAGCGCAGCACTGTCGGACTCTGCCGCATGGTCGAGAAATGCCAGCAGATAGTCATCGCGGGAATTCTCGGACAACGTCTTCAGAACATCATCCATCACACGGGTGACGACTTGAGACTGGCTTACGGACGCCTCGTAGAGGAAAGCATGGCTGACCTTGTGACGCGACAGCAATCCCTTTTTGAAGAGACGGTCCATCGCCGACTGGAATGTGTTGCAGGACTGCCCGCCCTTGCGCCCCAGATCATGGTGAACCGTCTTGACCTCGGCCGGTCCGCGCTTCCAGAGATATTGCAGAATGGAGATCTCAAGAGGGCCTAGGGCAATTTTGCGGGTACGCACCGACATCGAGGGGTCCTTCTGGCCTGGAATGTTCATTCGATTTGGCGTCAGCCTAGAGAGGTCTCGACAAACCCGCAATGGTCACATGTCGACTCGCCGCCCTCGCTATGCCCAGGCAGGATCGTCGTGCGTGCAGATGCCGGGATTCTGATCATTTCCTGCAACAAAACCGGTCAGAGCATACCCCGTTCCCCGATGCCGGACCCACCAGCGTTAAAGACGCGAATACAACTGATACCCTTCGCGATAGAAAAGCTTCATCGTCGTGACAAATTCCCCCGCGAGCGACGTGGTACGGTCGATGACAAACAGCGCATCCCCCTCCTTGCACTCCAGCGCGCTTGCGACATCCTTGCCAGCCGCGACGGCACTGAACGACACATCGCCACTGGAAAACGGAACGGTCTGAACCAGCCACTCATTTGCGCTGACCTCGTCGAAAGGCGCGCTCCTCATCTGGGGCACAACTTTCAGATTGACCCAGCGCGCTTCATACGCAAACGGTCGGCCATCGGCCAGATGCACCGTGTCCAGCTGTAACGCCTTGGTTCCCTTTTCCAAGCCAAGCCGCGTACGAACTGACAAGGGCGGCACTTTTTCGACCTTGCGCAGGACCTGATGGCGATAATGCCCTCCAAATGCTTCCACCTGCTCACGCACGATTGGAATGTCGAACCTGGCTTGTCGGACAGGCATATTGCAGACCCGCGTTCCTCCTTTCCGCTTGCGAACGACAAGACCTTCATCTGCGAGCCCCTGCAGCGCGCGATTGATCGTTGTGCGGGCACACCCGTATTCTTCGGCGAGGGACGCCTCGCCCGGGATCAGATCCCCGAGCCCCCACTCCCCCTTCTGAATCCGCTCGAGAATGGATTGGCGAATGATTTGGTGCGTCATCTTGGTCATAGTCTCCCCCTCAATCGGACATTCAGCTCGGAATATGCCGCCTGTATCTCGTGGCGGTTCACATGAGCCCCGTCCCTGACCATATGCCGCCCCGCCGACCAGACATGAGTAACAATGTCATCCGTGCCCGCAAAAATCCATGCGTCAAGGATTGCGTCCTCCCGCAAGGCACCCAGGACAGGTGAATTGAGGTCGAGCGCGATAAAATCTGCCAAGGCGCCGACTTCAATCCGCCCCGCATTCCGCCCGAGGGCGCGCGCCGATCCTCGCGCGGCGCGTTCGTACAGATACCGTCCATTCGACAATGTCTGGTCATCTGTGAGAATCGATCGCTTACCATCCCGAAGCCTCTGCGAGACCTCGAGCATCCGAAGCTCCTCGGTGAGACCAATCCTGACATTCGAATCCGAACCGATCCCAATCATTCCACCCGCGCCCAGAAAGCGATGCCCATCAAAGATTCCGTCCCCGAGATTGGCCTCGGTAATCGGGCAAATCCCAGCCACCGCCCCGGACCTGGCCAGAGCCAGCGTCTCCTCCGGCTCCATCTGTGTGGCATGGATCAGGCACCAGCGCGCATCGATGGGCATATGATCGAGAAGCCAGCGCACGGGTCGGGAGCCCAGAATTTCGACCACTTCCCTCACCTCGCCGATTTGTTCTGCGGCATGTATATGGATTGGCCCGTTCGGGGAGAGGCTGAGCGCCAACTCCATGCCTTCTGATGACACGGCGCGTAGCGAATGCGGCGCCACACCGAGTTTGAAGTCGTCCGGCATGCCCCCGAGCCGCGCCGCGAGAGATTCATAAAGGTCCGAAAATTGCTGGAGATCGCAGCCAAACCGTGTTTGCCCCCCCTCCAGCGGGCGCCCATCAAGCCCGCCCTGCATATAAAGAACCGGAAGATGAGTATAGCCGATGCCGGTGAGCTCGGCGGCCTTGAAATGCCTCAGGGACGTCTCGTCGAGTTGGTCGTAAATCTTGCCGCCGGGCGCATGATGAAGATAATGGAATTCTGCCTGCGCCGCATAACCCGCCTCCATCATTTCCATCTGGACTTGAGCCGCGATGACTTCGATGTCATCAGGAGAAAGAAGCTCCAGAAACCGGTACATGACCTGACGCCAGGTCCAGAAATCATCGATTGCTGTCGGTCCGCGACGCTCAGCCAGCCCGGCCATGGCCCTCTGGAAACTGTGACTGTGAACGTTGCCCATGGCTGGCAGAAGAACGCCCACGGAATGGTCGCACTGACCATCATTTGGCGCAATGTCGACCACATATCCTTCGGCGTCGATACTGACCTTGGCATCATGCAGCCACCCTCTGGCGGACAGCATCTGACTGGCAGAAATTTCGATGGTCATCTTGTCTTGCACGCCCTTTTATTATGTGTGTACATATAAATATGTTGCTGCCATAAGACAAGAGCGATGACACGACCCACCCTGTTCACCGATTGCACTGTTGCCACTATGGAATCCGGTCGGCCGAGTTACGGACTGATCGAGGATGCCGCGATTCTCCAACGCGACGGCCTGATCGAATGGGTCGGCCGATCTGGCGCGGTCCCAGGCAAACGAAGCGAAATGGCAGAGCAATCCTTGCAGGGCCGACTCGTGACGCCTGCGCTTATTGATTGTCACACGCATCTGGTCTTCGGCGGCAATCGCGCGAAGGAATTCGAACAGCGTCTTCAGGGGGTGAGCTATGAAGAGATTGCCAGAAGCGGCGGCGGCATAAACTCCACGGTCGAATCGACCCGCACTGCCAGCTTTGAGGCACTGGTGTCCGCATCCCTGCGACGCCTTGATGACCTGATCAGCGACGGGGTTGCCGTCGTGGAAGTGAAGTCGGGATACGGGCTCACCATAGAAGACGAGATTCGCATGCTCCGGGTGGCCAGAAAGCTCGAAGCGTTGCGGCCCGTGAAAATCGTCACGACCTGGCTGGCCGCGCATGCCCTCCCTCCAGCTTTCAAGGACCGGCCTGATAATTATATCGACGAGGTTGCCATTCCGGGACTGGTCCGCGCCGCAGAGGAAGGCCTGGTCGATGCGGTAGACGGGTTTTGTGAAACAATCGGCTTTTCCCCGGCTCAGATCGAGCGCGTCTTTCAGGCTGCAGCTTCACTCGGACTGCCTGTGAAGCTGCATGCCGAACAGATTTCAGATCTGAAAGGCGCCTTGCTGGCGGCGCGGTATTCGGCCCTTTCGGCGGATCATCTCGAATTCCTGTCAGAGACGGATGTTCCGGAATTTGCCCGCGCCGGAACCGTGGCTGTCCTCCTGCCCGGCGCCTTCTATACGCTCCGGGAAACGAAGCTGCCGCCCATCGCCGCCCTTCGCAAACATGGGGTCGACATAGCCATCGCGACCGACTGCAATCCAGGCAGCTCTCCCCTGTCCTCGCTTCTTGCTGCGATGAACATGGCCTGCATCCAATTCTCCCTGACTCCTGAAGAAGCACTGGCCGGCACGACCCGGAACGCCGCAAAGGCGCTCGGACTGGCAGGGATGTATGGTGAAATCACGCAAGGGGCCAAGACCGAACTGGCCGTCTGGGACGTCGCGCACCCCGCCGACCTTTCCTACTGGATCGGCCGCAGCACGCTCCATATGCGTCTCTCGAACAGGAATTATATGTGATGGTTCAATTTGAGCCCGGCAAGGTGTCACTCGATGATCTGGAGTCCCTCTACAGGCACTCCACCCACTTCCAGATTCATCCCGGCGCCTATCCCCGGATTGCCGACTCTGTGGGGACGCTCTCCCGGCGGATCGGGGAGGGCGAGACAATTTACGGCGTGAATACAGGCTTTGGCAAGCTGGCTTCCGTCAGGATCAATGGGGACAGCCTGGCCCTGTTGCAGAAGAATCTCGTCCGCTCGCACGCAGCCGGCATTGGCGAGCCTTTGCCGGCGAATATCGTCCGTCTGATGATGGCGCTGAAATGTATTTCGCTTGCCCGAGGCGCCTCCGGCGTTCGCGTCGAACTTGTCGACCGGATCCAGCAAGTCTACAGCGCGGGCATCATACCGGTTATTCCCGCACAAGGGTCTGTCGGGGCATCGGGTGATCTGGCGCCGCTCGCCCATATGGCCGCTGCCCTGATCGGGGAAGGCGACGTCTTTTATCAGGGTGAAAGGATACCAGCCGGTCGGGCATTGCAAATGGCCGGCATGGCGTCCTTCGAGCTTCAGGCCAAGGAAGGTCTTGCGCTTCTCAACGGCACCCAGGCGTCTACCGCGCTCGCGCTCGCTGGCCTGTTCGGTGCCTGGCGACTGGCCCTCTGTTCTCTGACAACTGCCGCGCTTTCAATCGATGCCGCCATGGGTTCAAGCGCCCCCTTCCATGATGAGATCCATCAATTGCGCGGCCATCGCGGCCAGATCGACAGTGCGCGGCGGCTGCGCGAACTTCTTGCCGGCTCAGAAATTCGCGAAAGTCATCTGACCGGCGATGAGCGCGTTCAGGATCCTTATTGCCTGAGATGTGCCCCCCAAGTCATTGGCGCCTGCCTGGACCAGCTCCGCCAGGTCGCGGCTACCCTGAAAATCGAGGCGAATGCCGCGACGGACAATCCGCTCGTCCTGTCTGATGGCGACATCGTTTCCGGCGGCAATTTCCACGCAGAGCCCGTGGCACTTGCTGCAGACCAGACGGCCATCGCCATAGCGGAAATCGGCAGCATCGCCCAGCGCCGAATTGCCATGCTTGTGGATCCCAGCCTCAGCTTTGGGCTTCCTGCATTTCTTGCGCTCGATCCCGGCCTCAAATCGGGCTTGATGATCGCGGAGGTCACATCGGCCGCCCTGATGAGCGAAAACAAGGCGCTGTCGAATCCCCGTTCCGTCGACTCCACACCGACCTCCGCCAATCAGGAAGACCATGTGTCCATGGCCTGCCATGCGGCGCGCCGATTGCTTGAAATGAACGAAAATCTGGCGGGGATACTCGGCATTGAAGCGCTATGCGGCGCACAAGGCGTTGAGTTTCGCACGCCGCTTGCGACAAGCCCCAGCCTCCAGCATGCGATCCGAACAATCCGCAATCACGCAGCCCCCTTCGATGATGAGCGGATGATCAGCCCCGATATCGAGGCGATGAAGACGCTTGTCCTGTCTGGCGATGCGCTCTGCGACGTCCAGCAAGGCGTTACAGCGATAGAGATGACGCCATGACTCCGGTAACAATTGTTCAGGGTCAGGGGCCCGTCATTCTGGGCCAGCCGCATTCAGGGACCTATGTTCCCGAACCAATTTTCCAGGCCCTGAATGACACAGGTCGTCGGCTGCTCGACACCGACTGGCACATTCCGCGATTGTATGACGGCCTTCTGGCCGACGCCACAATCGTGCGTGCGAATTTCAGTCGCTATGTGATAGACGCCAATCGTCCGCCTGACGGTGCCTCTCTGTATCCCGGTCAGAACAGCACAGGTCTTGTGCCGACTTTCACGTTCGACGGCCAATCTATCTGGCAGACTGCGCCCACGGATGACGAGGTCGCAGACCGGATCAATGACTACCACCGTCCATACCACACTGCGCTCAGTGTGCAGATCGAAAGGATCAAGTCACTGCATGGCTTCGCTGTATTGTATGACTGCCATTCAATTCGGTCAAAAATCCCGTTCCTGTTCGACGATCGCCTTCCGGATCTGAATGTCGGTGACAATAATGGCACCACTTGCGCGCCCGTCCTGACCCGGGCTGTCGCGGACATTTGCGCCAGCACGTCTCACTACACGCATGTTGTCAATGGCCGCTTCAAAGGGGGCTGGACCACGCGCCAGTATGGCAAGCCGGCAGAGGGGGTGCACGCCATTCAGATGGAGCTCGCGCAGCGCTGCTACCTCACCTCCGAAACACCTCCTTTCGACTATTCCATCCCCCGGGCCGACAAGTTTCGGTCCCTGCTTCAGTCAATCCTGATCGCCGTCTCCACCACGGCTCAGGCATCGCTTTAATGGAGAATACCTTGGACATGACGCTGAAAAACCGACGCGATATTGCCAGCCCGACCGGGTCGGACCTGACTTGCCGGTCCTGGACCACTGAAGCGCCCTTCCGGATGCTACAGAACAATCTCGATCGTAACGTCGCAGAAAACCCGGACGAGCTTGTTGTATACGGAGGCATTGGCCGCGCAGCACGGACCTGGAAGGACTTCGATCAGATTCTGGAAACGCTCAAGACGCTGCAGGAGGATGAGACCCTGCTCGTTCAGTCCGGCAAGCCGGTTGGGGTCTTCCGCACACATGGCGACGCGCCCAGGGTTCTCATCGCCAACTCGAATCTCGTTCCAAAGTGGGCAAACTGGGAACACTTCAACGAGCTCGATAAGAAAGGGCTCATGATGTACGGTCAGATGACAGCGGGGTCATGGATATATATCGGCACGCAGGGCATCGTTCAGGGCACCTACGAGACATTCGTGGAAGCTGGCCGGCAACATTATGATGGGAACCTCAAAGGCCGCTGGATCCTGACGGGCGGCCTCGGCGGCATGGGCGGTGCCCAGCCACTAGCGGCCGTCATGGCGGGGGCGTGCTGTCTCGCAGTTGAGTGTGATCCCGAGCACATAGATTTCCGGTTGCGCACCAAGTATCTTGACGAAAAGACGGATAGTCTGGATGAGGCCCTCGCGCTGATCGAGACATGGACCAAATCTGGTGAGGCCAAGTCCGTGGGCTTGTGCGGCAATGCAGCTGATATCTTTCCTGAACTCGTAAAGCGGGGCATCCGCCCGGACCTTGTCACAGACCAGACGTCCGCCCATGATCCGGTCAATGGCTACCTGCCTTCCGGATGGTCGCTGTCCGAGTGGAAACAAAAGCAGGTCACCGATCCAGAGGCAGTGAAGCAGGCTGCATGCATATCGATGAAGATACAGGTTCAGGCGATGCTGGACTTCTGGCATCAGGGCGTGCCCACACTCGACTATGGCAACAACATCCGTCAGGTCGCCTTCGATGAAGGCCTCGAGAACGCGTTCGATTTTCCCGGATTTGTCCCGGCCTATATCCGGCCGCTCTTTTGCAGGGGGGTCGGTCCGTTCCGCTGGGTTGCCCTGTCAGGCGACCCGGAGGACATCTACAAGACAGACCAGAAGGTCAAGGAACTGCTTCCTGACGACCACAACCTGCATCGATGGTTGGATATGGCTCGCGAACGCATCGCGTTTCAGGGTCTGCCTGCCCGCATCTGCTGGGTCGGCCTCGGCGACCGGGACCGCCTTGGTCTGGCCTTCAATGAAATGGTTGCCAATGGCGAACTGAAGGCCCCGGTGGTCATCGGCCGCGATCATCTCGACAGCGGGTCCGTGGCCAGTCCCAATCGCGAGACCGAGGCGATGCGCGACGGCTCAAGCGCCGTCTCTGACTGGCCGCTGCTCAATGCCCTTCTCAATACGGCATCCGGTGCGACTTGGGTCAGCCTGCATCATGGCGGCGGCGTCGGCATGGGCTATTCTCAACATGCTGGCATGGTCATCGTCGCGGACGGAACCGAAGATGCGGCCCGCCGGATTGGGCGAGTACTCTGGAACGACCCGGCAACGGGGGTCATGCGCCATGCAGATGCAGGGTATGACGACGCGATTGACTGCGCCCGTGAGAAACAGCTCAACCTGCCCGGCATTCTTGCGCGTTGATCGAAGCGAAGCACGCCTTCTCCCTCTACTACACCTAGCTCAGGACGGTCATTCGTGGGTAAAAATATCGCATTCAGAGTGCGCCAGTGGCACAAATGGCTGTCGCTCATCATCGGCGCGCAAGTCATGCTTTGGCTCGCGACAGGCGTTTACATGGTGGTGATAAATCTTGATTTCATTCATGGTGACCACCTCGTTCAGAACATGGCTGCGACGCTTGGCGCAGATTATGAGCCAAGCGTCACATTCCAAGACGTGGTCGATGACTATCCGGACGCCAGCGAAATTGTCCTCGCGAGCTGGATTGGGCAACCCGTTTTCCGGGTGAGATCTCCGGCCGGATCACATCTTGTGGATGCGGAAACCGGTCGCCAAATTTCTCCGCTCACGCAAGACGATGCAATCGCTGTCGCGCGATACCACTATACCCGGACGGCCGACATAGCCTCGGCCAGGCTATTGGTGGATGCGGAAGAGGCGCCGACAGAAATCCAGTCCCGGCCACTTCCTTTATGGCGCGTGGATTTCGAAGATGCCGGATCAACCGCCTTCTATGTCTCACCGGATGACGGGTCGCTGATTACCAGACGCCACACATACTGGCGTATCTTCGATTTCGCCTGGATGCTGCACATCATGGACTATGAAGAACGCGCAGACGTGAACAATACCCTTCTACGGATTTCGGCTGGCCTTGGCCTTGTGCTCTCGGTCCTTGGAATGTGGCTGCTCTTTTTCAGCTTCAGGCGCCGCCGGGGGTCCCTGTCATGATGGCGATCATTCGACAGGGCCATAAATGGATCGCATTGATCCTGGGCATTCAGCTTGCTCTCTGGATGCTGAGCGGCCTCGGCATGGCCATTCTTCCTCACAGCAAGGTTGTTGGCCACCATCACAAGGCCGCACCCGCAGCCCCCACCCCGCTCAGTGAGCTTGCCGGTGCCGAGATCGGCCAGCCTGATGCCTTGGGCCGCGGCGATATCCGCGAGATCCGTCTCAAAAACCTCAATGGGCGCGCGGTCTTCGAAACGGTCACGCCGGACGGTTCAACACTTGGCGAAGCGGTGACCGGTAACACAATCATTGTGAGCGAAGCGCTCGCTGGCGACATCGCTCTCAAGGATTATTCCGGCCCGGGCGAGATCAGTCGGACCCGTCTTCTCACCGAGTCCACGCTGGAAATTCGCGACCACGCCCCACCCGCCTGGCGGATCGACTTCTCCGACCCCGAGCAGACGAGCCTTTATGTTTCGGCTTCGAATGGCGAGATTCTCGAGAGGCGGAACAATTATTGGAGAACGTTCGACGTCTTCTGGATGGTCCACATCATGGACTATGTCAGCCGATCCAGCTTCAATCACCCGCTCATCATCCTGACCGCGCTCGTTGTGCTTTGGCTCGGCTTCAGCGGGATTGCTCTCTGGTGGGACAGTTTCAGACGGAACGACTTCAATGTCATCGGCAGATGGCGCTTACGGAAGCACACCTTCGCACTGGCCCTCTCGGACAGTGAAGGCGGCACGATCCGGACCGTCGACGCCCGACCCATGCAGTCACTCTTCACAGCGATGGGCACTGAAGGTTACCCGCTTCCTTCCACTTGCCGCGGCGGTGGTACATGCGGCCTCTGCCGGGTAAGGATTGGCCCGGCTCTCCCGATCTTCCCGGCTGACCGCCGGCAAATACCGGACGCCGAGCTGGAGGAAGGATACCGGCTGGCATGCCAGCACCAGATCACCTCCCCTCTTACGGTGACGCTACCGCATGGCCTGCTGGACGCAACTGACATCAAAGCAGTCGTCGTCTCTTCCACCTTCATCACGCCGGACATGTACGAGTTGTGCCTGTCGCTTCCCACGCCGCTCGACTTCCGGGCCGGTAGCTATGTTCAAGTCGAAATTCCGCCCTTTACATCCTGTCTCGATGAGCTGGACCTGCCTGATCAGGTGAAGGCGCAGTGGGAAAGGTCGGGCGCCGCAAAGACGTTCGGCACCAATGTCCCGGTCTTCCGGACTTATTCCCTCGCAAACGCCCCGGGCGAGTTTGGGAACAAGGTCATGTTGAGCATTCGCCTCGCGCTCCCCAAAATCGGTATGATGGACGTCCCGGTGGGAGTCGGATCTGCATTCCTGCTGACGCGGAAGAGCGGTGATACGTTGCATCTGCGTGGGCCGTTTGGGGATTTTCATATCAATGAGGATGCCGATGAAATCATCTTCATTGGAGGCGGCGCGGGGATCGCGCCGATCCGATCCATGATCCTCGATCAGCTCAAGGTAAAACGCACATCTGCGCGGATATCGTTCTGGTATGGGGCCAGAACACAGGAACACCTAGCCTATCAGGAAGATTTGGAAAAGCTTGTGGCAGCATATCCAAATTTCTCCTGGCATGTGGCCCTGTCAGACGCACCGGAAACGGATACCTGGTCTGGTCCGCGCGGCTTGATCCATGAATTGGTTCGCGATCAGTGTATCACCTCACATCCCGATCTCGACGCGTGTAGTTTTTATATATGCGGTCCTCCACCCATGCTGGCGGCGGTTCTGTCTTTGTTAAAATCTCTGAACGTGCCGGACAGCCGCATAGCGTTCGATGATTTCGGAAATTGACCCGGTGCAGACGATCTGGAGATGGGCGAAGCACAACCTATTCCGTGAACTGATCCCTGTAAAAAGCTGTCTACTTAAAGCTATACTTTCCTTTCAGGTCGGCTTTGGCCACTGAGTATGGATATCGTCGATCACGAAAGTATGGACGGGTTCGTCGGGCTGATGACCGTCGCGTATGTGCGGATGGTCGGCAGGAAGGTCTGGATGCGCGTGAACGATTTGCGTAACATCGCGCCTTGGCCAGACGCGCGCCGCAATTACCAGGCCCGCGAGGGAAAGAGCGCAGAGACCGGCAAAGGCTGCTGACTGGCCAAGCGACGCACCTAGCCAGCCTGCCAAGGGATAGGCAATTAGCCAGCACGCATGGCTGAGCGCGAATTGCGCCGCGAAAATTGTGGTGCGGTTGTCGGCATGAGATGAGCGCCTGAGCAGTCGACCGGCAGGAGTCACACACAAGGAATAGGCCGCCCCCAGACATAACCAGCCGCCAAGAATGATCGGCCATTGAATTCCCACCAAGAGGGTCAGCGCGGCAAGTGCGGCCAGAAGGCCTGTCAGAAAGGCCGAGGCGGCCAGCAACGCCGTCCGGTCGGTTAGCTTTCGAAGAATACTGGAGACTGACAGCGCAATGAGCATCGAGCCCAGGCCATACGCGCCCAGCGTAATCGCATAGGCGGCCTGGGAAAGCGCCAGTTCCTCGCGAATGATGACGACGGTGTTGACGGTGACCATAGATCCAGCCGCCGCGGCCGAGAGGGTGACCGCCAGCAATCCGACAAGGCGAGGCGTCTTCAGATACATGACCATGCCGTGACTGGTGCGAGCCCAGACCCCGCCGCTATGGAATTTTGCAGCGCGGCCGATGGCCAGTCCCGACCTTAGTACAAGGATCGCCGAGCCGACGAAACCAATTGCTGTTCCTGCAAACAGACCGTTGAACGAGATCACCGTGAGGAACGCGGCGGCGATCAGGGGACTGGTGAGGCTCTCCATGTCGTACGCAAGACGGGAGAGCGAGAGCGCTTTCGTATAATCTTCCTCATCAGGCAGGATATCGGGGATCGAGGCCTGGAAAGTCGGCGTGAAGGCCGCTGAGGCCGATTGCAGGACGAAGATCAATCCATAAATCTGCCAGACCTCCGTGACGAATGGGAGGAACAGCGCAACGCCAGCCCGTACGATATCCAGTGCCACGAGAAACGTCTTGCGGGGGAGCCGGGACGAGAAGGCCCCCACGACTGGAGCGATCGCGATATAGGCCACCATCTTGATCGCAAGCGCGATGCCGAGCACCTGCCCGGCCTCGTTTCCTGCAAGCTCGAAAGCGAGCAAGCCGAGCGCGACCGTGAGTAGCCCGGTGCCAATCAGGGCAACCAGCTGCGCAAGGAAAAGATGCCGATAGGTACGATCAGTGAGAATACCCAGCATGAAAGTGTGCCTGAAGGGCCCTTCCTATTCCGCTGGCACCGGCTCGTCCGCCAGCAACGGTTCACGTCGTGAGCTTTTCTCTCCCCCATGAACAATTCGGTAGAGCGCTGGCAGAACGAGCAAGGTGAGAAGCGTCGAGGAGAAAATTCCGCCGATCACCACTGTCGCAAGAGGTCGTTGAACCTCGCTGCCGAGCCCGACATTGAACGCCATCGGAATAAAGCCCAGACTGGCAACGAGCGCGGTCATGAGCACCGGCCTCAACCGTTGCAAAGCCCCTTCATAGATCGCCTCGTCCAAGACCTCTCCCCGTTCGCGGCGCTGGCGAATGAAACTGAGCATTACCACACCATTGAGCACGGCGACGCCGGAGAGGGCGATAAATCCAACGCCCGCGGATATCGAGAATGGCATGTCGCGCAAGGCGAGCGCTGCCACGCCTCCCGTCAGTGCGAGAGGGACTCCCGAGAAGACGATCGCGGCATCCCTCAGGGTGCCGAACAGCATCAGCAACAGACCGAAAATCATCAGCAGCGCGATGGGCACCACAACCGACAGGCGCTGACTGGCAGAGACAAGCTGTTCATACGTTCCGCCATATTCGATCCAGTAGCCGGCTGGGAGGTCAGCGCCGTCCGATACGCGATCCTGCAGTTCGGTGATAAATGAGCCAAGATCCCGACCTCTCACATTTGAGGTGACGACAAGCTTGCGCTTACCGTTCTCGCGACTGACCTGATTGGGACCCGGGGCGATGTCGACGCTCGCTACTTCAGACAGAGGCACGAACATAACGCCATCGCCGGACCGTCTGCCTTCCGGCAGAGGGACTGGCAGACGCTGAATCGCCACAACATCCGTACGCAAATATTCAGGGAATCTGACAACGATATCGAAGCGGCGGTCGCCTTCGAAAAAACGTCCGGCGACTTGCCCCCCCAGCGCCGTTGCCGCAACCGCCTGGATGTCACCGACATTCAACCCGTATCTTGCAAGCGCATCCCTGTCAGGGCGAATTGACAAGATAGGCAGGCCCGTAACCTGTTCGCGCTGCACATCGGCGGAGCCAGCCGTGCCGGTTACGATCTCCTGAATCCGATCGGCTGTCGCTTCCAGTGTTTCCAGATCATCGCCATAGATTTTCACGGCGACATCTGCGCGGACCCCTGAAATCAGCTCATTGAACCGCATTTCAATCGGCTGGGTCAGCTCATACTTGCTGCCAGGTATCTGTTCGACCACTGCCTGTAGCTCGGAGACAAGTTGCGATTTTGGCTTTCTGGGGTCCGGCCATTCCTTTCGTGGTTTCATGATCACGAATGTGTCTGCCACACTCGGAGGCACCGGATCGGTCGCAATTTCAGGCGTGCCGATCTTGGCAAAAACGCGTTCGACCTCCGGGACCTGCACGATCCTCGCTTCGAGCATTTCCTGCATTTCAATCGCCTGAGTCAGGCTTGTGCCTGGAATGCGCAAAGCGTGGAGGGCAATATCGCCTTCATCAAGGTTTGGAATAAACTCCGAACCTAGCTTGGTTGCCCCCCAGCCACCGATGCCGACGAGCGCAACGGCTCCGATCACAATAGCGTATCGAACACGTAGCGCGAAGCTGAGAGCCGGCCGGTAAAGCCACTTTGCCCCCCTCATCAGGCGGCTTTCCTTCTCCGTGACTTTGCCGCGGACAATAAGTGCGACGGCAGCTGGCACGAAAGTCAGCGAGAGGATCAAGGCCGAGGTGAGCGCCAGAACCACAGTGAAGGCCATCGGGTGGAACATCTTCCCTTCGATCCCCGTCAGGGCAAAGATTGGAAAATACACCACCGTGATGATGATCACGCCGAATATCGATGGTTTGATCACTTCACTGGACGCTTCGGCTGCCAGGGAAAATCGCTCTTCGCGGGTCAGCAAGCGACCGAGGCTCCCCTGCTTCTCCGCAAATCGCCGGAGGCAATTTTCGACAATGATAACAGCGCCATCAACGATCAGGCCGAAATCGAGCGCGCCGAGGCTCATCAGATTGCCCGACACATTGTTCTCGACCATCCCCGTGATAGTCATCAGCATCGCCACGGGAATGACCGCCGCCGTTATGAGTGCTGCCCGTATATTTCCGAGCAGGAGAAACAGGACGAGAATAACCAGTAACGCACCCTCAGCCAGATTCTTCTCGACGGTTGCGATCGTCGCATCGACCAGGGTCGTGCGATTATAGACCGGCGTGATCTGGACGCCATCAGGCAGACCAGGCCGGATTTCGTCCACCCGCTCGTCAACCGCGACTGATACTGTGCGGCTGTTTTCGCCGACCAACATGAAGGCGGTACCAAGAATAACTTCCTCACCGTTCTGGGTTGCAGCGCCAGTCCGGAGTTCTTCACCGATGGTTATTTCTGCGACATCTGACAACCGGATCCCGAAGGCGCCGGTGTCTTTCACGGTGATGTTGCGAAGATCGTCAAGCGAATTCGCCTGACCGGGAACCCGGATCAGGTTCTGCTCACCATGACGTTCAATATAGCCTGCGCCGGTATTCGCATTATTCGCTTCCACAGCGCCGATGATATCGTCTAGCGTCAGATCGAATCCGGCGAGGGCTGCCGGATCTGGCAGGATATGGATTTCCTTCTTGAACCCGCCGATCGTGTTGACTTCCGTCACGCCTTCGACCGTGCGCAGCTGAGGCAAGACCACCCAGTCATTGAGCGTGCGCAAATCCATCGCCGTGTACCGTGCGCCATCTTCAGTGAGTGCGCCCGGCTCAGCCGAAAGGATGTACATGTAAATTTCGCCCAGCCCCGTTGCGATAGGACCGAGTTCAGGCGACACGCCTTCCGGAAGTGTGGCTCGAACCGACTGGATTCTTTCTGAAACCAGTTGTCTGGCGCGGTAGATGTCGGTGCCATCATCGAAGATCACCGTCACTTGACTCAATCCGTAGCGGGAAACCGACCGTGTATAGTCAAGATCAGGAAGGCCCGAAATGGCGGTCTCTACCGGGAACGTGATGCGTTGCTCGGTTTCCAGAGGCGAATAGCCGGGGGCTTCCGTGTTGATCTGCACCTGGACATTTGTGATGTCAGGAACGGCATCGATCGGAAGCCGGTTGAAATTGTAGATACCGAGTGCGGCAAGTCCGAATACAACAGCAAGGACCAACCAGCGCTGGCTGATCGAGAATCGAATGATGCTCTCAAGCATGGCTGTCTCCTAATGGTCGTGGCTGGCGCCGGACTTTTCAATGTCGGCTTTGATGAGGAAGGAATTGGCGCTGACATATTCAGTGCCGGGATCTAACCCGCCAAGGACTTCGACAAATTCACCATCGCTCTCTCCCAGGTCGAGCATCCGGACCTCGTAGGTCTCGCCCACTTTTGCGTAGACCACGGTGAAGTCACGAAAGCTCTGCAGCCCGGATTCTCTCACGGCGAGCGGCACTTCAGACTCTCCGGTCACAACGCTCGCCATGACCCGCATGCCAGGGGTCATTTCCGCTTCGATCGGCACGGAGGCTACGGCGATACGAGTCTGCGTATTTTCGCCCGATATCGGCAGAAAGCGGGTGATCTCTGACGCAAACTCGAGGTCAGACCCAGCAACACCCATGCGGACGCTCTGACCTGTTTTCACCTTCCCTGCATCCTTAGGGAAGACGTGCAGACGCGCCTCCAACTGATTGAGGTCAGCGATCGTGAAGAGAGATTGATCGCCCGCGACATCGCCCGCATTGGTGTTGCGTTCAAGGATTGTCCCCGATACCGGCGCGGTGACCGAATAACTCTGAAGACTGGAGGAGCTTTCGACGCGCGCCAGCGTCTGTCCCTTGCGAACCATATCATTCACGCCGACGCTGACCGACTGGACTGGACCGGGGTAGCGGGCCCGAACCTCCGCGGTCGCAGATGGCGAGAGGGTCGTCACGCCCGAGAGAGGAATTATGTCCCTGATCACCGCAGCACCGGCAATTTCAGTCTCGACACCCATGGACACAGCTGTGTCGTCGGCAATCGTGGTGCGGCCCTCGAAGGATTCATAACTCCAAGAGTAAGACGTGCCCTGATGTTGGGCGTCGACGAAGACCTCGAATGAATGCGGTTCGGTAACGACACCGTCGCCTTTCAGATAATCCTGAACCGGAGAGAATTCGAAAATATCCTCCTCGTCTCCAAGTCGGTCGAGGCGAACTGTCAGCGCGACACGGGACGGATCAACAGGTTCACCTGCAAGGAAAGGATAAATTCGATACTCAGGCGGGACACCTGACTCAAAAATCGTCATTTCCAGCGCAAAATCCCCCTCTTCCAACAGACGTCCTCCATGAGGCCCTTCCGCAGTTTCAGATTCTCCGGCCCCAGTATAAATATTGTCGCCATCGCCTGGCGCTGAATTCTGGCTGCCGCAGCCGGTGAGGGTCATCAGCGCTGCAATTACTGCAGCGGCAACAGGATAAAGAATGCGAGGATTCATTGTGCAGTCTCCACGATGGACTGCCAGTCTTCCCGCCCCGTGACGCGGGAAAGAGCAGCTTCGTTCAGGATGAAGGTCTCGATATGGCCGAGACGCTGTTCACGCAGTTCAGCAAGTGTTCGCTGCGCATCAATGATTTCGAGGTACGAAAATGCGCCGCGGTCATACCCCTCTTGGGCCAGATCAAGCGCGCGGATCGCTTCAGGAAGTAAAACGTCGTCTATATCTCGTATGCTGGCCTGCGCATTTTGCGCCGCGCGCTGATAGTTAACTGCCTGACGCAGCAATTGCTGGCGCAGCACACGTTCGCGGACAGCGACGAGTTCTTGTTGAACCCGGTGTTTGGCAGCTTTGGCAGCTGACTGACTCTGCGTACCCAGAGGGATGGTGACACCGGCGATGACGCCAATGTCTTCTCGATATCCGAATTTCCGAACACCCGCACTCCAAGTCACATCTGGCACTGCTTCCGCCCTGCGAAGTTCTGTCTCAGCCGCAAGGCGGCGATCTTCCGCCTGCAGTTTTTCGAATTCAGGTGAGTACACACCTGGAATATCCAGCTGGCCTGATTTCAAGCGGCGCTCAATGAATTCAGGCTCGATCGCAAAATCCTCCGCCCTGCCCCACATACTGGCAATGGTCATACGCCGCTCGGCGGCGAGGCGGTGGTATTGAAGCGCTTCTGCCTCAGCCCTAGCGAGGTCCGTCACTGCCCGCGCCTGCGCAAGAAGTGGGTCTCGGGCAGCTTCCACGCGGCGATCAACAATTTCCTTCAAAGACCGTGAAATCGCGACCCGCTTGCAGGCGAGATCGGCTCGGCGCTCCAGGAGGACAGCTTCAACATACAGCGTCTCAATCGCGTGAGCGATATCGTGCTCGATGATTTCCCGCTCAGTTTCTGCAACGGCTATCCCTGCGCGCGCCACCGCTTCGCGCGCCTCTCTTTTGCCACCGCGCTCCCACGTCCTTGAGAATCGCCCTGTCACTTCCAGATTGTCGATCTCGCCCGCCAGACCGATGCCTGGAAAATTTTCAGTTTCGAGACTGATCGTATCCATTGGGCGAAGTGCAGCAATCGTCCGTTCCGTGCGGGCCAGGGCCACACCCTTGTCCGCCAGGATGGGTCGCAGGTCGGCGTCAAGTGCAGCCCGCATGGCTTGAGAGGACGTCACAATTTCGAGATCTTCGCCTGCTTCACAAACGGATGTCTGCGCGCTGACCGGCAGAACTGGCAACGCCATGATCAAGGCGCAGCCTATAATTTTAAGTGCCATGAAACTTACTCCAGGCTGAACAAGCAAACATTGGACGCCCGCATGGCGTAACAATGTACGATATTATGTTCAGGCTGAAATTCGTTCGGGATCCGGATCTTTCAGGCGGATGGGTCCGCGATAGGATGGCGGACCGGATACAAGCCTTACAAAAGGCACAACTGACTTGACGAGACCAGTCGGTGAAGAAATGCCAAGCGCAACAAAATGAAGTTCCGCAGGGTGATCCTCATGATCAAGCTCGTGCGAGTGCTCATCGTCCAGATCGGACAGAGTGTCATGACCGAGGCCCTGCTCATCAAGATGATGATCGATTGGCATCACATGATGCAGCTCTTCAGCATGCGCACGCGTATGCGCCGCCCCTGACAGGAATGGTGATATGGCGAAAATCGCACAGAGAAGAGCTACCAGACGGTGCATGGTCACGATCCAAAGCTCAATTTAGTCTATATGTAAAGACAACAATTTCCCTCCGGCTTGGACATAGTGAAGCGGTAATCTATTGAATGGCTGAGACTCTTGGAGGTTATTTGCTCGACGAGGCCTTCAACGGACCGCGCAGTTAAGATGATACACTTACTGGGTGGTGTCAGTCTAACGCGAACCCGTCTCCATTATTCGTGAACGAGCAGGTGCTAGGCGACGAGAAGGTCGCGCCATTCGCGAAGAGCGGCGTCGCGTTTCTGTTTGAATTGAATTCTGGGGTTGATGTGCCTTTCGAAATTAAAGTGATTGTACACTGACGAATGCATTGAAACGAACTTCTGCAGACTTCGCATACGACGAAATCGCGACATTGCTCGCTCTCTTCGTCGAAAGGGCAGGTGGGAATTCTCGGCGCGATTGTTGAGATGCCGGCCAGTCTATTGGCGGCCCTCGTTCCCAATCACTTTCATAGCCGCCCGATAAGAAGAGCATCTGTCTGTCACGACGACATGTGGATTACCGCATCTCTTCATTGCTTTCTTTAGGAATTTCAGCGCGGCGGCTTTGTCGCGCTTCTTCGTGACAAAAGACTCAAGAACTTCGCCTTCGTGGTCGACAGCCCGCCAAAGATAGTGCCTCTCGCCGCGGATCTTCACGAAGACCTCGTCCAGGTGCCACTGCCATTGCGGGCTGCGCCGCATGGATTCCGAACGCTGCTTCCGGATCTTATGAGCGAAGTAAGACCCGAACCGATCGACCCATAGGCGGACGCTTTCGTGGCAGACATCTATGTCGCGCTCGTGGAGCAGATCCTCGATATTGCGAAGTGAGAGCGGAAAGCGGGCATATAGGAGTACAGCGAGCTGGATGATCTCAGGTGAGATTTTGAAGTAGCGAAACGGGTTTTTGACCATTTCCTGAGGCTAAACCCCAAGATTGGTTACCTCAAGTCCGGTTCCGCTGACAACACCGGCCAAAAGATTTCAGCGTCAGTAGATTGGGCTTTTTTAGACCCACTCTCTGATGGAGGCCTTATTTGCCCAATGTGTGCTCGGCAGAAGAGCTGACCGTTCAGGCGTCCTACAATTCAAACGGTGGCTGTCCTACACTCTAAATAGTGGCCGCCCTAATTATCTGTTTTTATTAAGCAAAATCAGCACATCAGGTGGCTGGCGGAGAGGAAGTCCTTAATCCGCCACGCATGATCTTTATAAGTGACTGTTTTTCATACGGAATTAAATCTCGTGTGCAGCAAAATGTGCAGCAAATTGTGCAGCAAGTTTTCATGGCAATATACGCCAACGGAAAAAATGTCTTGCCGCTTAGATTTCTCGTATAGACGAACGCTTACCGTGCCTAACTCGACCCCAGTTTTGAGCAGATCAAGATCATTTAAATACTCTTCTATTTCGCGTTCTGCTTAAATTTCCAACTGTCCAATTCAAGTCATTGCGTGCCTCCTTCGATAAAAAGGTATCGAGCCAAACTTTTTGACCTATAAACTATAGCGAGGAATTCGTTTTGGCCCATCATTATCTTTAGTTGTTTTTCTGTATCCTTCTGGTTGCCTGCGGAAAAGTGTCTTCCGGTGAAACCAGGGAGCTGAGTGGCGCTCAATCTGGGGAAGCCAGCAGCATAGATAGCTTGAGGCCAAATCGCACAACACGGCCCTTATTCAACGCTGGGCAAGCGGCTGAGAATGCAGCAGGCATTCGCTCCTGGATTGCCAATTCCGATGCATCTGACTGGAACAGCCCCATCCCGGCTTCCAGCTCAGAGGTTGAGCGGTTTCGGAATTGCCTGACCAGGTTACAGACTGAAACGCGCGAGCTGTGGGAAGTTTCTACACATACAATCGACCCAGAATCTTTGAAAATTGCGTCCTGGAGCGATGGCACGCCGGTAGGGCTGGTGCTCGCCTCACATTTGTCAGAAAACCCCATACATCATAGCTTTCTTTACGTTCTCGACCTGACACAGTGCAAAAAAATGTTTGTCGAGTACGAGGCGACGCAAGTCATGGTGGCTTTGGACACGAAACCTAAACCCACCCAGTTCAATCTTGTGCATCATAATCCGGATCATCGGCTGGCGGAGTATCGCTTTTCCAAGACCGGGCATCGCATAGCGAAGTATTCGCCTGAGCAGATTGATGCAGTCCTGTTCAAAGGGAATTCAGAGCTGCAATCATGCACACAATCTCTTCAAAAAGCCCCCAAAGGGTCCTCCCTGTCGAGCCTTTGCGATCTTCAGGCCATCCAGCCTTACGCAATAAGGTCGTTCACCTGGCTGCGAATTTATGATTTCTCACCATATGCGGGAGCGAATTTTGACCTGGAGGAAACAGGAGGCGTCATCGCCGACAGAAGGATCTTGCATTCTCCCGCCGGAGAAGCTGTGGTAACTGAATATTTTCACACGAACCAGGATCCATACCTTATAAGTAATGGGTTTGTAGAACACATCATGACCAAGCAGTAGAGTGGGGCGGTCACAGACTGGCCGGCCACTTTGGCGGGATAGTCAGGGAACGAAAGCCCACGAAAGATAAGTCACCGATGCTGCAATATTTGGCCGGAACTCTCATCATGACAGACTAGGACGACAATGCCTTCAGCACTCGGATTGTTAAGCGAAGAGTCTTTTCTGTTGTTATTCTTTCAAGCCAGTAATTAGCCTCATTCCGCAAGTCTGTGATGGCATCCTTCTTTTCCGCCCGTTTCCTGGGGGGACGGAAGAGGGATTCGATCGGAATGCGAAGTGTGCTGCATATAAGGGCCAATATGCCAGCGCTCATCCGATTGGTGCCGGTCTCATATTTCTGGAGTTGCTGATGGCTTATGCCGATTTCCTCTCCAAGCTCAGCCAGGGTAAGATCACGGCTTAATCGCGCATTGCGGACATTTACACCCACAATCCTGTCGATATCGGTCGGTGATCGCGGATACTTTCCGGATGTGGTCTTCCCTCGCCTGTCTCCGGTCCGGATTGGTTTGCCCTTTGGTCCACGATTCATCTGTACGCAAAATCCTCTCGCTTAGGCCCGCTTCAGGATAACACCTGACACAAAGATACTGTCAGATTCACTCAAACCACTTTAGGTGGTGTCTTCCTTTCTACCAACTCTTATTGCGATCCTGAGTTGAGCAGGGATGAATTACTTTTTGAGCCAGAGGCGCTCAGCAGGCTTGCAAAGTCCAATAAGGTGATCTCGGATGGATCTGGCTAGACTGCGGCAATTGTCTCCTTACGATAGAATGCACTTCTACCCATGGTGATTTCGTGGCATTCTGGGGACAAGTACAAATTCTGCCTTTCAGCATCTGTCTCCTCCCATCTCGCACCGGCCCTTCATGACATCTCGTTCTCCGCCGCCCGCCATACGCCCTTTGCACGAACCCGAAGCCCGGTCTCCCTATCAATGGGCTGTCTTTCATATACGCCTGCGAAGATTTGAGACCGCCCGCTCATGGCTGATGCGCGTGTCCCAGGAGAGCCCCGACTATCAAGCGGCCCGCTTTCTTCTCGGACGGGTCCTGCTCCAGCTCAATGACCCTCACACATCCGTCAGGATTTTTCAGGCATTGATAGGCCATTCCCCTGAGACAGAAACTTATCGCCTCGCGCTCTGCATGGCGCTTTTGAAAACAGGTGACGCTGAAGCAGCCCTGCAAGCCTGTTACGATCTTGTCCGGGTACGGCCGGAGTGCTGGAAAGCCTGGAATTCCATTGCGGATATCACGCCAGATGAAGCTGCACGACTGGACGCCCTCCAGTCATCCCTCGATATACTGTCTCAGCTTTGCGCGATACCTTCCCCCTCACAATCCCTGTTGCGGGCCTGTTTCGAAGCCCAGCTCAATTTGAGGCAGGCAGACCGGGCCCTGGACTTCGCCAGAACCCGTTACGAACAGTTCCAGGATCCCTGTCTGGCTCATGATTTATGTGCCCGGGCGGCCTATTTCGGCGGGCGGTTCGCGCTCGCCTTTCACGACAAGATCCGTTCCCTTCTGACCCTGCGGCCGAAACATGTATGTCACGGCCAGACGGACCGGCAGCGCCTCTCAGAAGGTCAGGCCGGGCCTGCCATTCACCGGATTTGCACCCTCCTGCGACAGGCCGGACTCGTGCCTGTCCCTCTTGCCGGCACATTGCTCGGCCTTTACCGGGACAGGCGATTGCTGAAGACGGACCGGGATGTGGATATCGGAATTCTCGGCCTCGACACGACTGATACGGACATGGTGGATATCGTGCGCAAAGCGCCTGAGCTTCTGCTCAATCGTTATGCCAGACCGGGGGATCGCTATCTTCCCCTCACGGTCAATGGAACAAGCATTGATCTCTTCCGGATGGACCCTTGCGGGAAAGATCTTGTCTTCGGATTCAGCAACCAGCCTGGAGATATAGAATGGCGCCTGTCAAAACCTGCCTCGCACCCTGCCGAGGCGTCCGGTCTGGCCCGCCTGTCCCCGGCAGATGCCGGAATATGGGTGCGGCAATTATATGGGCCAGGCTGGAAAGTGCCCGATCCGTATTTCTCTTCCGTGGTCCACTCGCCGGCCTTATGGAACACCTCTCCCCATGTCCGTGCCTATTATGCCGTACACAGGGCCCGCATGGCCTTGCGCCAGGGTCAGGTTCGCAAGGCACGTGCTATCCTGGACAGGTCACCCATACCCGTTCCGTTGAGCGGATGCGAATGCCCGCAGCTCTGGAGCGAACCCGATGCTGATATATGAGATACAGGATCACGCAAATACATGCTGAGGGCTGAATCTGTAATTCTCCCCAAAAGACGTCTCGACTCATCTTTAGATTTACCTTATATTCTACTTGCCGTCATTTTGCGGCACCCTTCCAGAATGAAAGGAAACCGATATGGAACGCGACACACACGACCCGGCCCCATTGCAGGACTCCGACCTGCTGGATTTTGGCAGTGTCTCGGAAGAGACCAAAGGGCGCTTCATGCAGCCCTTCGAATTCGGCGTCTCGCCAACCTCCCGCGATGAAGCCGGCTGATCCGGACCGTATGAGGGATGAGGACGTCCCACCGGCGCCCTCATCCTGTCGCCCGTCCCAGCAGCCCTCCTCCCGACATTATTACGGATTGCGTCCACAGCTGCATGCCTGCGCCATCGGCGCCACCCTCATCTTTCTCGACATTGATCAGGACCGGTATTTCGGCCTGACCGGAGACGACGCCAAAGCCTTCCGAACGCTCTATGAGTACGAGGGGATTACGCCTCTGACGGAGAATTTGCGCCTGGCGGCAGGCCGGTTCATCCGGATGGACCTTTTGCGGGAGATCCGGTCCGGGGCGCCTGCCTGCAGGCCGTCTGTCCGTCCACCCCCGATCGGTTCGGCTTATGGAGTGGTGCGGCACGCAAAAATCCGCCCGGTGTCTCTTTTGCGCGCCCTCCTGTCCAGTCTGGCCCTGACCCGTCTGCGACCCTTCCGCCACATGATCTCGGCCGCACGCAGCTGGAAGACATCCCTGCCCTGCGGCTCCAATCAGCTCTATGAAGCGATTGATCATGCACGATCCCTTCATCGTCTCACGCCCTATTTGTTTACACGGCATGAAGCCTGCCTGTTCCGGAGCCTTCTGCTCCTGCGATATCTCCGCCTGTTCGGCATCCCGGCAGACTGGGAATTCGGCGTCCGTCTCGCCCCCTTCTGCGCCCATTGCTGGGTCGAATATGAAGGGATTGTTCTCAATGACCATCAGGATACGGCACTTTCCTATACCAAGATCCTGTCCCTCTAGGGGAGTCTCTCGGCATGACAGCCTGTTTTGCCTGCCTGACCTGGCCAGACGGGAATGAAGAAGCGTCTCGCCAGGCCGGCCGCCTCATTGCAGCACTCGAATCATTCCACCCTCACCTGCCGCATAAATTCAGGATGGATGGCCTGTATCTGGCGGATTTGCGTCCCGGCAGCCAGCCTGGCAGCCGCATCCTGCCCCTGCGTCCTCAGATGGGGAAACCTGCCGGCGCCGTCTTTGGCACCCTGTTTCGCAGACAGCCAGGATCCCGGCCGCCTCTGACCCGGCTGAGTCCGGACGAGGCTCAGCTGATCTGCCGCACACAGGGGGACGCGATCCTGACCGGCTATTGGGGACATTTTGTTCTGTTCCTCAAGACCGGCAACACCTCCTGTCTCCTGACCGATCCGGTGTCTGCGATACCCTGTTTCTATCGGCGGGTCGGAGAGATCACCTGTATCTTCTCGCATCTGGAGGCGTGTCCGGACGAATTTGCGACGGATCTGACCCTGGATTTCGCATTTCTGCGGCGCCTGCGTGTCTATGACAAGATCCAGACCGGCCAGACGGCCTATCAGGAAATCCGGGAACTGGGCGGCGGCCAGAGACTCGATCTGGCAAGACCGCAGGCTCGACCGGACCCGGTCTGGGATCCCCGGCAGATTGCGGGCCGGCCGCTGCGCCTTTCGGACTCTGGCGCCGCGGAGGCCTTGCGAAACACCGTCTATGACTGTGTCGGGAGCTGGGCATCAGCCTGGGAGCATATTGTCATGGACTTGTCCGGCGGGCTCGATTCCTCCATCGTGACCGCCTGCCTCGCCCGGCATGCCTCTGTCACGAGACTGGATATCCTCCATCATCATGTCCGCTCGGCAGATGCTCCCGAACTTTCCTATGCCCAGGCCACATCTGACCATCTCGGCTTGCCGCTCCTGTCCCTGGCCGTCTCTCCCTCCCGCCCTCTGCCCGATCCTGAATCTCATCCGCCCTCGGTGCGACCCTGGCGGCACTTCCTCGGGCTTGGCTTCGAGACCCTCTTGCCTGAAGAACTGAAAGCCCCCGCTACGATCACCTTTACCGGCCAGGGCGGGGATCATCTCTTCCTGATGACGCGGTCGCCCCTGGGCCTGGCCGATTGTATCCGGCAGGGCGCTTTTGCCCGTCTGCTTCCCGAATGGCTGAATGCCGCCCGCCTCTCAGACACCTCCCTCTGGCAAACCCTTGCCGGCAATGTGCCCTATCTGCTTGGCCGGCCGGCCCGCAGCGCCCTGAAGACAGGCCTCCTGGCACGCATCCGCCAGAGCGCGGTCTTAGGATCGGAAGAGATCGACTGGCTGGAAGGCCTGCCGGACTGGGCCCTCGAGCCCGGCGATCTGCCACCCGGCAAATTCGAACAGATCAGCACGCTGCCGCACCTGTTCCAGATACGGGACCCTCTCTGCCTTTCCGGGGCCCGGCAGGTTCACCATCCCCTCATCTCCCTTCCCCTGATCGAAGTCTGCCTGAGAGTTCCGGTCTGGCAATTATGCCTTGGCGGCGTCAATCGGGGGCTGGCGCGCAAGGCCTTTTCAGACGATCTGCCTGAGAGGGTCCGCCTGCGGACGACCAAGGGAGAGGCCACGCAATATTATGCCCAGCAATTGGCGCATAATCGCGCCCAGGTGGCAGGCATCCTGTCGGACGGAGCCCTGATGCAAACCGGACTTCTGGGCCGGGCAGAACTGGACGGGCTGCTTGCAGACCGCGCCATGACCGCCCCGGCCACTTTCCGGGACCTGTTGCAGCTCTACACGCTGGAGGCCTGGATGCGCTCTTCCCGTTCAGGGCGGCGTCTTCCCCGCCTCGCTTGACGCGTCCGGAGACCGCGGCGCGCCTGCCTGCCCGGCAAACTGATCCAGGCGTTGCCAGAGATCGCGTATATTGGCCGGGCTTGAAATCCCATGTCCTTCGCCAGCATACCAGACATAGCGCACCGGATTGCCCTGGCGCGCAAGCGCGGCATACATCTGGTCGAATTGCGATTTCGGGAACCCGTCCATATCCGTATGGATCAGCAGGACCGGGATTTCAATATCGCCCGCCATGAGAAGCGGACTGTTTGTCACATAGCGGCCGGGATCCTCAAAAGGCGTTACCCCCATGGCGAAATCACTGCCCGCCTCGGCTTCGTATCGCGGCATGTTCGTGCCCAGAAGTTCGGGAGACAGGTCGGCATGGATGCCCGGCGGCCCGAAATAATGGCTCATCAGATCCGCCCAGCCATTCTGGGCGATCACGGCCGCAAACCCCTCCGTCCTCGCCGCCACATGCAGCGCCGACACCGCGCCCTGGCTGAGCCCGTGCAGTATCAGCCGGTCGGGATCGGCGAGCCCTGCCTCGAGAATGGCCTGGCGCGCCGCCCGCGTCATCTCAGGCAGGCCGGCAATCGGGCCTGCCTCGGTCCGGATCATGTCCCGCGGCGCCGCAATTCGGGCATAGGCATACCCTCTGGCAGCCCAGAGATAGGGCGAATGCGGATCGGGAGCGGCGAGACGGGGCGCAGGCTGCGCACAATTGGGGCGCGCTCCCGGATAGAGGTCGAAGATCATCGGCGTCGGGTGCGCGGGATCGTGACCAGGCGGCATCAGAATGCAGGAGGCCACGATCCGGCGCGTGCCGGGCCTTGCAGGATCTTCCACCCTGTAGGACAGAGACTGCCAGTCGCCCCAGTCGACAGTTTCGAGATGGCGGTTGAGGGACAGAAGGGTGCGCGCGGACCCATGCCTGGGGACCAGGACAAGCTGAGGGCCTGTTTCCGTCATTTGCCTGAGCAGGAGGGCGTCGCCAGCGGTGCTCAAGGCAAGTGCTTCGGCGTCGGGCTCAAGACCGCCGAACCTGTGGGTCAGCCTTGGCCCTCCGCCGGAGACGTCAAGCAAGCCGGCCACACGGGTATCCCCCAGTCTTGCCTCGATCAGGCGGGGGCTTCCGAAACCGGCGCGCAGGATGCCGGGGCCCGCCATCATGCTGGATGGCCAGTGCGATGTGATGTCCTCATACCCGTCCGGGGTCAGCCTGTCCTGTCGCCCGGACGCGTCGATACGGTAGATCCCGTCCCTGGCCTGCACGACAAGATGCGTGGCCCCGGCATCGAGCAGCAGGGGAGACACCCCGTCCAGACCCCGGGTCAGGTTCCGGGCAGGCTTGCCCGGTGCAATCAGATACCAGTCCGGCCGGGCCAGCCCGCCCGCGCCGATATCCCGATAGGTGAAGCTGGACATCGCCTGCTCAGTATCCGCGCCTGGCCGGGCAAAGACAGCGAGCCCCGCTTCCATCAGCACGGCCCGTTCCGGCCGTTGCAACAGGCCCCTTTCCCGTTCGGAGACAAGGTCGAGGCCGGTATGGGGATAGGGTGTGAGCCGCCCCTGCCCGAGATTGAGCACATGATGAAGGCCGCGCGACCAGAATGTGCCCTCCGGCACGGCAAACAGGGCCAGCTTCTGACCCTCCGCCGCCCAGGCCAGGCTGCCGGGGGACACATCCCATCCCGGCGCCGGCGCTTCGATATCTCCCGTGCTCAGATCGATCAGGCGCAGCTCATGATGCACGCTCTCCAGTCTGGCCCGGTCGCGCTCTGCCCGCCTGGGATCCCGGAACTTGGCCAGGGCCGCCAGATGGCGTCCATCCGGCGACAGGGAGAGATCTGCATGCAGGCCGTTTCCCAGATGGCTGACCTTGCCGGATCTTGTGTCCAGCCTGATCAGGTCTCCCGCCACTGCCTGCCCCGTCAGATCATTGCGCACTTCTGTGGCTGTCACCGTATCCCCGCGCCAGGCCGCTTCCCAGAGAGTGATACGGGCCCGGCCCGTGGCCATGCGGATACTTGTGTCTGGCGGTTGGGCCCCCTCAGGCAGCGCCGCATAGACGAGTTCATGATCCGAGATCCAGACCGGCTCATGAGCTCCGAGCCGGGACAGCGCGGGCACAGGCGACGGACGGCGAAGGCGCCCGGTCGCCAGTTCATAGATGACCAGGCCGGTCCTGCCCTGATGGCATTCGATCAGGACCAGGAAGGCCCCGTCCGGCGACAGGCCCTGCAAATAGGTATGCGCCTCCGCATCCAGGCCAGGCAGTGGCTCCGGCGGCGCCTCTGACCGGACATCCAGCCGCCAGATTTCATGGCCGCTCTTGCCGAAGGCATACATGCCGAACCCGTAATCGGGATAGGACTCATAGGGGCGGATCCGCTCAAACAGGATCCAGCGCCCGGCCGGGTCCGGCAGGGCCCGGCCTATGCCTTCCAGCTTCATCAGATCCTCGAGGTCCAGCCTGCGGCCAGGCGGATCTGCCAGGGCAAAGCTGGCAAGGCTCCAGACGGCCGCGAACATGGCAAGGCAGCGATACAGAGACGACATGAAGACACCCGATTGAATTGGGAAAGAAATTGGGGCCAGGCTTGCAGAGCGACAGGAGCTTCCGCGGCCCGGCCCCGGCCTGGCTAGAAGGATGAGCGAATCTCGATCGCGACAAACCGGTTCAGGGGGGACGCATTTGTCGGATCATATCCAGCCAGGCTGTAGACCCCGTCGGACGGGGTTTTCGGGGGCGCTTCGTTGAACAGATTGGTAACTGACAGGCTGATCTGGGCGGCGCGGAGCCAGGCCGCCTCCCCGAAACTGACCCCCTTGCTCAGGCTGAGATCGACCGTGGTCCAGGCGTCAATAGGCACCGCCGCGTCTGTCCCGTCGGTCTGATAGGCATCACTATGATTGAGGAAGAGATTTGCGCTGAGGCCGTCCCGTGACCATCCGAGCCGTCCGCGCACTTTGAGATCCACCGGATTGAGATAGGTATCGATCGCCGGAACCGCCGGTGTGGAGCTGGACGCCTGCTGGGTGAAGTCCAGGATATGGTTGAGATTGAGGCCGGCGGTGAAATCGCCCCATTCTGTCTGCGTTTCATAGTCCAGCTGGAGATCAATCCCTTGTGTCTCGGTCCGGGCGAGATTGCGCACGACATTGACATTGTTGATGATGCCCACGCGATCCAGGCTCGCATCCAGGAGCACCCCGATCGGACGTTGGAAGGTCGCGACCAAGGCGTCAATCTCATCCTGGGACGGATAGAAGATCACACTGCCCTCCGGGAAGGCAGACGGATCCTCCCAGGCGATATTCGGCGCATGGAAATCCAGCAAGCCATCCGGTACCGGAGTCGTGCCCAGCCGGTCCTCGAATTCTATGTCATACCAGGACAGGCTGGCGCGCCAGGCATGAGGGCCGCGCCGGATGTCCGTATCGAACCCTGAAGTGAAGGTCCGGGACGTCTCCGGTTCCAGATCGCCCGCCGTTCCCAGGACCTGCATGTAATCGAGATCCGCCAGGCCCGGATCCGGCGCGTCGAGCCCGAACAGGTCGAGAATGAACTGGTAAGGCAGGATCTGGCCCGTCCGGCTGACCGAAAAGGTCCGGCCAAGGGCTGGCGGCGCAAAGGAGGTACTGTAGGAGCCGCGCAGATTGAGCCCGCCGACGGGGGACCAGAGCAGGCCGAATTTGGGATTGGCGCTGCTGCCGAAATCGGAATAGTCATCCAGACGTCCCGACAGATTGAGTTCGAGCCGCTGCAGGCCGGGCCGCGCATTGCCTTCTCCGATGAGCGGGATCTGGACTTCGCCGAACAGGGCCGCCACATCCCGCTCGCCCTCCGCGCTGATCCGGTCTCCGAGAATCTCATTGGCAAAGGATTCCTGCCTTATTTGTCCGCCCAGGGCCGCCTTGAGCGGCCCGGCGGGTAGACGGAGCAGGTCCCCGCTGATCCGGGCATCCACCGCCCAGACATCGGAGTCGGTCTTGATCCGGCTGTCAGAAAAGGGCAGATCATCCACGCGGGAGACTTCGCGGCGACGCTCATCATTGCGCACTTGGCTATAGCTCGCCTCCAGCGAGGCCAGCCAGCCGCCCGGCAAGTCATGGTCTCCCCCCAGGGCAAATGTCAGGCTCTGCGATCCGCTATCGGAGTTTTCCACTGTCCCATTACGCCCGAATTGCGAGCGATGCGTCGACCGGTCGGAATAGAGCAGCATGGCATCCAGGCTGAGCTGCGCCGTCACCTCCTGGCGGCCGGCCAGGACGAGACTGTCCCTTCGCTGCTCCGGCAGGAGGTCGAACAGGGCCGGGTCGGGCAAATCAAACGCCTCGCTCGCCCCGTCAAACAGGCCGATCTCCGGCCGGTCGGCCAGAGTCAGATTGCCCCGGTCGAAATATTCATATGTGGCGAGCAGATTGCCCCCCGACCAATTGCGGCCCAGAGTCTGACTGGCGCGGATCTCCTGCATCTCGCCGGATGTGACCTGGCCATAGCGGAGCGCGGTCTCGGCGCCCTCGAAATCATCGCGCAGGATGAAATTGATCACCCCGGCCACCGCATCCCCGCCATAGATCGACGAAGCCCCGTCGGTCAGGACTTCCACTCGGTCCAGCGCCGAGACCGGGATCAGGGACAGGTCAACGAAATCGCCGATCTCGGACGTTGGCGCAAGCCGGCTGCCATTCAGCAGGACCAGCGTGCCGCGCGATCCCAGCCCGCGCAGATTGGCACTGGCCCCATATGTGTTATTGGCCCGGGAATTGGCATCATTGGGCAGGCCGACCGAGGTGAATTCGGTCGAGCCGCCCCCGAAATTCTGCGGCAGGGCTCGGATGAACTGGTCGATCGTGGTGACCCCGCTCCCCAGGATAGCGTCATGGTCATAGACCTGCAGGGGCGAGGTTTCGGGCGCCAGGCCGCGCAGACTCGTGCCGGTGACAAGGATCGTGTCCGCGATCAGCCGGTCGGCCATTTCGGTTTCAGGGGCTGCCGCTCCGGCCTCCGAATCCGGACTGGACGGCTCCCGCGCGGGCGCCGCCTCCGGGATCCGAGCGGGCTTTTCCTCCCCCTTCTTCCGGCGGATCACGAACACGCCCCCGGGTCCGGACATGGCTTCAAGCTCTGTATGCGACAGGAGTTGCGCCAGCGCGTCCTCCGGTCTGAGCGTACCCGTGAGCGTGTCAGCTCTGTATCCCGCGGTCAGCTGCTCCGAGAACAGGACCGGTGTGCCCGCTTGCGCGGCAAACTCCCTCAGAGCGGCGCTCAGCGGGCCGGCCTCGATCTGTATGGGCACGGACAAGGCCGCATCCGTTTCCTGCGCACAGGCAGGTTGCGTCCCGGCCAACAGGCTGGCAAGCACGCCAATGGCCGCTCCCCGGCCCAATGTTCTGGTAAATGTCACGGATCCCCTCCGGTCGTCTCCGGCCTGCCCCATGCAACCCGCTACCCGGGACAACAAGCCTGACCGAAGAGAGGGTATAATTCTTTTGGTCGGCGGGGCCCGCTGGTCAGGGTCATGCCCGCCCAGGTCAGTACGGCGGACGGGGAATGACCGTGTCCGGTGTGAGGGGGGCAAGACCTCCCATCCCCCGATTCAAGTCAGGACCTGACAGAGCCATCCGGACACCAACCGAGCGCCACCCCATCACCCCTTATCGTCTTGGGTCAGCCTCGCGCGTACCGATCTTCATACCGGATGATATCATCTTCCCCAAGATAGCTGCCCGTTTGAACCTCGATCAGCACAACGGGTAGTTTTCCAGGATTTTCAAGCCGGTGAACCGTTCCAATCGGGATGTAGACCGACTGATTTTCACAGACAAGCTGTACTTCATTTCCAATCGTCACTTGGGCCGTCCCTTCAACGACCACCCAGTGTTCAGCGCGGTGATGATGGGATTGGAGCGAGAGGGAGTGGCCGGGTTTGACGACGATCCGCTTGACCTGGAATCGGTTCCCCAGGGCCAGAGTTTCAAACCAGCCCCAGGGCCGGCGGTCTTTTGCAAAGGCTTCCGCCTGTTTCGCCCCCTTCGCCTTCAGCCGGCTCACGGCCAATCGGACATCTTGCGAACGGGCCACGTCCGCAATCAGGACGGCGTCCGGCATGGCTATGGCGATCAGGTTTTCCAGACCGATTCCGACCATTTCCAGACCCTCATCCTCCGACCGCAGCAATGTATTTCTGCAATCGATCGCGGTCGCGGCACCAGAGGTGGCAACGCCGCTTGCATCCTGGGGCATCTCCCGCCAGACGGCATCCCATCCTCCCAAATCCGACCATCCGGCGCCATAGGGCACCACAGAGAGATTTCGGGCCTTTTCCATGATGGCATAGTCGATGGAGATCGCCTCAGCCGCGCACCAAGGCGCAGGCGACAACCTCAGAAAGCCCAGATCTTTTTCGGCTTCCTGGAGCGACGCCCTGACCGGAGCGATCATGGCGACAGCATGGGTCTCAAAGGCCGCGACTATGGCCTTGGCCGAGAACAGGAAAATACCGGCATTCCAGAGATAATACCCCGCCTCGAGCATCTGGTTGGCGCGCGCCGCGTCGGGCTTCTCAACGAATTGCTTGAGTGAGACAGGCTCAAAGCTATCCGGTTGTGTGGGGGGGGCTTCGAGCTCAAGATAACCATAGCCGGTCTCCGCATGGGTCGGCATGATGCCGAACGTTACGAGCCGTCCGTCCCGGGCCGCACAGGCTCCGGCGCGGATTGCGGCCTGGAACGCCGCCTTGTCCGGAACCACATGATCTGAAGGCGCGACAAGCAGGAGAGCGTCTGGCGTGGTTGACAGGACATGCAGAGCAGCCGTCAGAATGGCTGGCGCCGTATTGCGCGCTTCGGGCTCGATCAGAATTGCCTCCGGCATGATCCCTGCCTGTTCCAATTGTTCCTGAACGACAAAACGGAATTCGGCATTGGTCAGAATGACCGGTGCTGAGAAACCGTCGCCGCTCAGCCTCTCCGCGGACTCCTGAAACAGCGTCTTGTCTCCCGTAAGGGAGGCAAATTGTTTCGGGAAGCTCTTGCGAGACAGGGGCCACAGGCGTGTGCCGGACCCACCACACAAGATAATGGGAACGATATCACCAGACACGGACTTCATCCTCTCTCCTCTCGGCGATTTCCCCGCCCCGGATCCAGACGAGCGACCAACTTGCGTGGAAACGCCGCCGCAGCGCCGTATCCTGCAGGCCTTCCGGTCGCCTGGCTGTGGGCTGCCACGGCATGGATGCCCTCTCTTCATGCCGCGGCTGGCGCCCCGGCCTGTCAGAGGTCTTCTCACCGTCACCGAGGCAGGACTGGCCAGACTGGACCGAGGCCATTCTGCAGAGGGGCCTGCATATGACAGGGCCGTCCCCCGATATGCCAGCCATGCGGATCGCCGCAGCAGGCATGGCAAGATTGCAGGAGGGGGTCTGGGTCATGTTCAACCTCAAAAGCTGAAGGAGTGCCCCGACTTGGGGCGGGCCGCACGATGGCCGGTCGCCATCTAGATACGCTCTGAATAATAGGTCTGGTTTGCGCTATAGATTCCTGTTTTTCTCGAATAATTCGTCAGTATGAGGCTGTCTGGGTTTTTTCCGAGATGCTGGAGCGATTTCAGCATCTCCCTGACATCATCTTGCTTTGTCCGGCGCCATCTCACCAGCGCTACAATCTCATCGGCGAAGCGCACGAAAAACCGTGTTTCGGAAATGGCAAGCATGGGGGCTGTATCAATGATGATGAGATCATAATCTTCCCGCAATTGCTGAAGCAGATCCTGGACAGCCTGTTCATTCACAATGGCCGGATAATCTTCGCTGAAATCAGAGGTGAGAACATCAAATCCGAATTCAGGGGACCTCTGAAGCGCTTCGCTGACAGAAATTTCGCCTGCCAGAACCTGCTGAAGTCCATTGCTGGCCGGCATTCCGAGCAATTTGGTCAATGTATTCTTCCGGAGATCTGCATCGACGATCAGAATCCGCCGGCTCCCGGAATTCTTCGCAACGATCGCCAGTCCGAGACTGACGCCGGTTTTACCTTCCTGTGGGCCAGCTGCCACCACCGCGACCACATTGCAGCGGCCCATCGGCGCCCCGATCTTCAGATCCAGATCCGTCAGAATGCGACGTATGCACTCTGTCAGATAACTGAATGGTTTTTCTGCCACGTCCAGGTGAAGCGCCCGGCCGGACCGTGTTTCCGGTATGGTTGTCAGACACGATATGCCCGTCGTCCGCTCCAGATCAGCCGGAGCGAGAAACCGCGACTCAAAGACTTCTCGCCCGACAATACTCGCTACGCCCATCATGGCGCCGAACAGGAGAGCGATCGCAAATTGAAGACGCGGATTGGGTGATGCGGGGGCCGAGGGAATGACCGCTTCGGAGAGAACCTGGGCGCCCGGCTGCTCAAGATTGGTAATCGCGGTCAGTTCCTGGTTTCGCGCCAGAAACTGTTCATACATCGACCGGGCAGCCTCTGACTGCCTCTGGAGTTCGGTCAGCCGGAGAATGGAGCTGTTGTTTCTGACCGCCTGGGACTGAAGCGCCGCCAGTCTGCGCTCACTGGCCTCAAGGCCTCTGCGATGTGTCGAAACATCATTTTCCAGGCTCGCAACAATCCGATCGATTTCATTGATCAATTCCCTTTGAACGACCTGCAATCTGTTTTCGACGGTAAGATAATCGGGGTGCATCGGCCCCAGCGTGGACCGCACCTTGGAGACCTCATCCAGAATCCGGGATTCCTGCTCTCTCAGATCTATGATCCTGTCCGAGGTTAGAACCGGCGACAGGGACTCCGATTGCTGGCTCGCGCGAGCAATCTCGAGCTTTGCTTCGCTATCTTCCAGTCGCCGGCGCAGCGCAGCGACTTCATTTGACTGCTCCACAATCTGGCGTTCCACAATATCTGAGCCCGAGACATTGAGCAGGCCCGCCGTCTGTCTGAACCCATCCACCGCCTCTTCTGCCGTGGCGACTTCCTGGCGGAGCTCGTCGAGCCGCTCGGCCACCCACGTATTGAGCATCTGTGAGGAATCGAATTTGGACTGAACCTGGTTCAGCACATATTGATCTGCATATTCGTTCGCGATCGCAGCGGACAAGACCGGATCCCGCGTTCTTGCCCGAATGGCAATCACGAATGTCAGCCCATTGCGCCGCACACTCGTTGTCCCCAGCAATTTGTCGATTGACGCATTGCGTTGCTGTTCGGCCAATTGCTCTGTGTTCAGATACAGTTCTGAATCGGAGGTCGGGCCGAATATATCCGACACCAGTCCGGACGCCCCCTGGATGATACGGGCAACCCCACCAGGCTTGGACTTGCGAAACTCCTCGCTCTCGAACAGGTCAAGATTCTCCGCCACGCGGCGTGCCAGTTTCCTGGATCTCAGTACCTCGACTTCCGTGTCGACCATTGTGGAGTCGGACCGCTGGATATCGGACATGGGCGAGTCGACGAGTTCCCGTTCCGAGCGGTCAATCATCACAAGGGCTTCGGAATCATATCTCGGAGTCTGTCGCATCGCGAGAACAAAGACCGTTACAGATACCAGGACAGCAATAATAGCCGCAACCAGCATCCGGCGCTTGACGATGTCCCACAGCTCCCGAAAGCTGATATCGACGACCGCATCTCTCTTGCTGCCAATTCCGATCCCGACTTGATTCATGCCGAACCCTCAAAAGATACGTCCGTCCATCAACACAAACATGATAGAAATTGCGAGTGAGAGCTCTGATATTCGACCCTGAGCAGGATTTTTTGTCATTTTTGGTCGTCTGCGCCAGAAGGATGCCTTTTTTTCTTGCGATACGATTCCTGCTCAATTGAGATGCACACACTTGCTTCAAGAAGCTGATGCCGGATCGTGTGAAGATGCCGCGTCGAACCGGTAATGGGATGCGACCGAGTGAAAACACTTATTATCCGTCTGTTTATGGCATCCCCTCGCGTAGGATTGTTCATATTCGTCCTCGCGCTTGGCGGGAGTGCATATTTCAAAATCATGCCCTCCACCCTGGCTCCGCCGCAATATGGCATCAGTCTGACATATGCCTCGGGGGACTCGCCTGATCTCCACATAGAATCCGCAATCCGTGAACTCCTGGAAGATAACAGATTTGCCAGGACGGGCTCAGATCACCGCGGAGGACTTAAACTGTCCGTTCCCAGCGCGCCCGATGTGATCCTCCGGCTGGTTCCAGGCCCGCTCCACAACACATTTACGGTTCAACTCCGCGCAGCCAGTCCGGATCAGGCCGCGTCAACGGCCCAGTTGATAACGCAGCTTTTTCAAAGCCGGCCCGACCAGCCACTCCGCCCTGCAGACAGCGCTGAATCCGGCGGGGCTCCGGCCGCCAATCTGTCCCTCCAGGCCATGAAGACTGATTTGCAGCAAGCCGAACAAGACCTCAGATCGCTTTTGTCCAAACCGGCCAGGCCCGCCCCGGATCCCGATCTGGCGGGACTGAAACAAGCTGCCTCGGACCTTGAAGACGATTTGCGGAGATCTGAGGAGCGCTATTTCAACCTGCTCAACGTCACAGCTGGTGATGCCAGCTCCTCGACCGCTTTGCGGTCTGCTGGCTTTCCGGATCTGGCAGCCTCCGCCGAGCGCGTCGAGGCCGCGCAGGCTGCCGATAAAGTGTCACTGAACGCGGCGCATAGAGATCTGGTTCGGCATTCTGAGATTTTTCTGTCCAAACAGATATCCGGCATGCGGAACGACCTGGCCAACATGCAGAACAGACTGGAAGCGTCTTCCCCCGAACACGCAAACCCGCGCCCAGCGTCTGAGACGCAGGCCTTGCGGACCGAAATTGCCCGGCTAAGGGCAGAGATCGAGACATTTGAGCCATCCGCCAGAGCGACAGCGCCGCAGGACAGCCTCCCGCGCGCCCCCCAGTCACACTCGTCCGCCTCTTCCACGCGCGCCGCGACGGCAGGATCTCAGAATCCGGGCCTGTATCTTGTTTCACCGCCCTCTGACCCTGTCCCTATCAGGCCACGATTTGCACTCCTTGATCCTCTGTGCATGGCTGCGATGGCCGCTCTTTTGGCATGTCTGACGGCGCTGGGCTGGTCCCTGGTCCGGACCTCGAGGAGCAAATCTGGTTTGTACGATATTGCCATCGGCCCCGAAAAACTGGTCTGGATCGAGTCCCCCTCACTTCCTGAACTTCGACGGCTCCCCCCTGCGCTCAGAAACCTTGGCGGCTATGTTGCCGGACAACCGGCCTCTGCCCCGGCCGAGGCGATGAGGCGACTGCGCTCTGCTGTCTGGGGAAGCTTTCACCGCAGCGACGCTCCGGCCATCGTGTCTGTGTTCAGTGTTGATACGGATGAAAACAGCCTGGCGGTGATGGTGGCCCTCAGCCGCACCCTGGCCTTGTCGGGCAAGCGCGTCCTGATGGTCGATGGTCGGGCTCCGGGTGGCGGACTTGAAACCTATCTGATGGAGGAGCGATTGACGGGACTGACTGACCTGCTCTCGGGCGATACAAACTGGCAGGAGGCGGTGCGACTGGACGAAGAAAGCGGCGCGCACTGGTGTGCCTTCGGCCGGTCACCGGACAGCGGCAGCCAGTCTTCCGGAACGGCTTTCAACGATCTGCTCGCAGAAGCCGCAAAAGTCTATGACGTCATCTTGCTGAATGGCGGCAGGTTTGAGCCCGGTGACGCCTCCGCCCGCCTTATCTCCCAGGCCCCGACAACCCTGCTGGCGGTGACGGCTGAACTCGGATCTTTGCCGAGATTGCTGCGCACCGGTAAACATGTAGGCAGTATGGGCGGACGCATCCTGCGCACGGTCCTGCTGGCCCGAACCGACACAGACGCTTACTGATCTTCAACTCGGCCCAGGCAGGACCCGGGCAGGGATGCCGGCGGCGGTGCTGTGTGCCGGTATGTCAGTCAGAACAACTGAATTCGCAGCGATGACAGCGTGCGCGCCGATTGTGACCCCCCCGAGGATGACTGCCCCCGCATATACGACCACATGATCGTGCAGCACGGGGTAGCCCTCATTCGCAACCCGTTTGCGCCCAAGCGTGACATTCTGAAAAAGGGTAACGTCCTGTCCGATCTGAACACCATCCCCGACGACAATGCCCACCGGATGAGGCATTGTCAGATTTTTTCCCAGCCTTGCCTTGGGAGAAATATACACACCATACTCGCGCTGCAGGGTATCACGATCAAGACGCGCGAGGAATCTTCCGATCACTGAGCCACTTCGCCATCGTCTCTGCGCTGACTGGGCGAGGGCGGCGGCTCTCTTGATGCGGGACGGCGGGCACAGAGCCATGTCGATCTCTCACGTGTTTGATTAGAAGGTAAGAACCTGCTCGTACCGGTCGGCAACGACCTCCGGGTGATGGTCCCGCAGCGCTTTGTGCTTCGCGCGCAGGCCAATCTCGCCCCCATCCCCCTGCAGACGCTCTATCCATTTGAACATTTCCCGCGACAGGCTGTTAGGGTCATCAGGGTCGAATACCGATCCGGTCTTGTTCGTCTCGACCAGTTCCGGACATCCGCCGCGATTGGATACAATTACGGGCAGCCCACAATAATTGGCTTCATAGCCTATGCGCGGCAGGGGTTCTGCCCAGAGGCTTGGGACAACCACCAGATCGACTGATCTGTAGAATGTAATGGGATCGGACCAGCCGAGAAACTCTATCCGATCACTGCCTTTTGCCAGTTCTTGCAGATGATTTGTATACGTCTCCTCTCCCACACCGGCGATCCGCAATGTTGCAGACTCGCTGACCCCGGATGCAAGAAATTGCCGGATCAGGAGTTCAACGCCTTTTGTGGGTTTCAGCTGGCCCATAAAACCAATCCGCAGACCTTCATGAGACCGCCCTGTCACCTGCCTGCCGGCTTCAAGAAACGTCTTGTCAAGTCCGTTGAAAATAATATGCGAATTGGACTTCATGTTCCCGCCCCCGGGATTGAGGCGGTGATACGTGTCCTGCATGTGTCGGCTGACGAAGACATACCGGTCGGCGAGATTGAACCGCCGGAGACGCTGCGAGGAGATCAGCCTGCAGCTGAGGCATCTGGTCCGGCATTCAGTCCCAGACCTGAACATCGTGGTTCCGATGCACAAGGGGGCAAAGTCGGCAATTGTCATGACAGTTGGAATACCGGCTTTCCGAACCGACAGGATATTCTCATACCCGATGCCGGGCAGATTTGCGAAATTCACGACATCTGCCGCGAAATCCTCGATGAGAACGGATATATCTGTTCCACCCCCCGGCACCCATTCTGGGCCGGCATGCCACAGGAACTTGTCAAGCCGCGTGCGGTCCTCGTGCCAAGGAGAACACTTTGCCCACCGCCCCTTGAAATACACAATGGGAATATCATCAAGCTCGCGGATCCGGGCGTGGCCATCTGCCGCCAGCGTGAAGATCCGGACCACATGGCCTCGTGCTGCCAAGCCTTTTGCCCGTGCCAGCATGGATTTTTCCGCCCCGCCCACCTGAAACGGCTCGAACGTATTGTTGACAAGGGCTATGCGCATGGCGTACCGGCCGCCCCCGATGGCACTGTCCGCGCCGATCCGCCAGACACCAGGCCATACTGGCTGAGCGTCTGATCCACACTGGCGGCGAACTGACGCCTGAAGGCCGTCGGGTGAAAGCGCTTTGCGTTGGCATGACAGGCTTGCGGTGCATAATCAGCCTGCCGCGTCTCGAACGCCTCCACAGCCTGGACAATCGCATCGGGCGATTGTTCGTGAAATAGCAATCCGGTGGGCGTCTTGTTGCTGTCCAGTTGAAGGATTTCTGGGGCCCCGCCCCGGCTGTATGTGAGGACCGGCGTCCCTGCAGCTTGGGCTTCCGCCATGACGATTCCGAAATCCTCTTCGGCCGGCATGATGAAGGCCTTCGCCTTCTGCATGGCCTCGAGCATTTTATCGTGCGGCTGGAATCCGAGCAGGGTGACATTGTTCGTCGCCCGCGCCTTCAGCTTGTCATAATCCGGTCCGGATCCCACGATAATGAGCTTGCGGTCCGGCATGGCTGCGAACGCTTTGACCAGAAGATCCATGCGTTTATACGGCACCAGCCTGGAGACGGCGACATAGTAATCTTCCTTCTCCATGCAGGGCGGAAAGCGATCGATATCAACAGGCGGATAAATGACGTCTGCGGCGCGTCTGTATGTCTTGCAAATGCGCTGGGCAATATAGCGCGAATTCGCAATCGGCCGATCCACGCTGTGCATCGTGCCATTGTCCCAGCTTCTCAGTTTATGAAGCACGTGCCGGACATAGAGGCTCCTCAGGCCTGATTGCAGATTGGATTGCTCCAGGTATTGGAATTTGAGCTGCGAGGCATACCGGATCGGTGTGTGAATATAGCTGATATGAGGTTGGGCGGCCCCCACCAAAACGCCTTTTGCAAAGGCCCAGGAGGATGAAATGACCACATCATAGGCGCTCAGGTCGAACTCCTCGATCAAATTCGGCATGAGTGGCAGATATTTCCTGAAATGCTTTCTTGAAAGAGGTGCTTTTTGCAGCCAGGATGTCATGACCTCATGACCTTCCAGAAATGACCGGTCGGCCTGCGGCAGATGATTGACCAGACAAAACACGTCAGCCCCCGGATAGAGTTTCAGGATTTGCTCGAGCACCCGTTCCGCCCCGGTAAAGGTCGCCAGCCAGTCATGGATAATGGCTACCCTGTATTTCTGGCGTGGGCTCCCCCAGGTGAGATCGTCGGGGCTTTGCAGGTCACTCAGCATGATTGCCCTCCGGGCGCGGGATGTTACAGGGCGGCCTCATCCAGGCCGCTTCCTGAGAAAAACAAACAGGTTGGTATAGAATCCAGTCGGAGACAGGCGCCAGAAAAGCTGAACCATCCGGCTGGCCGCAACACTTCTCAACACATATGGAGGTTCCGCATTCTCTATATAGGAACATTGCTCCCAGAGGCGCTCGGGAAAATATCTACGCACTGCAGACAGCGTGTTCAACCGGTATCGGGTCGGAAACACATCCTGCTCCTGTCTCGTATCGGATAATTTGTGTAACATTGAGCTGTGGAACCGGTTTGGCAGCAACCTTGCCCCTACACCTGTGAGTCCCCATTTGTTGGGTGTGCGGGCACACAGCCACCCCCCGGGTTTCAGCAAACGCTGCATTTCCGCCGCAAACCAGACCGGATCGTCGAGATGTTCCAGCACCCAGTCTGCAACAATGATATCAAAATGATTGTCAGGCAGGTTTATGGGCTGCGAAGGCTCTATAATCATCGCCTGATCCAAATTCGGATTGGTCGTCACAACCGGATCAACATCTACACCGATTATTTCGGCCGCCTTGCCATTTAGCTGCAGGAGAGATTTTCGGAACTGGCACTCATCTTCATGGCCCCGACCGCGACCTGCCCCAAAATCGAGGACACGGGAAGTCTGCGCCAGGAGCGCGTTCACCCGCGCATAGAAAGCAATCGTGCCATCGCGCCGTGTAAAGCCGCCAGCCGCAAGTTCCGGATACAGGCGCACCTTGTTTCTGGCGATGGGATGCATGTGTGCTGGGCTCATACTGGACTTCCATGGAAACGGGTGACAAGTTTCGGCCCGACCCCGGCGCCTCCCACAGCCGTTGACAGTTGCAGAAACATGTCCTCTGACCCGGCATTTCCCCAGGCTGGAAATTCGTGTCTCAGCCGCTCGACGGCATGGGGTTTGCCGGCATGCATAGTCTTCAGGACAAGATCATTCAGGAACGGATAATTGGCGCCCCCCCCGGCTACAAAGACACTGATATGTTTTGCAGTCCTTGTTTCGGCTCGTATCCGATCTAGCACCGACCAGACGGCTGTCTTCATCTCTGATACCGCGGATTTGAAGTCTACCTGATCATACAGGTCATCAGATTTGAAGCGAACATCCTGCCGACCGAAGCGAAGCTCGAGAAATGTGTCGGCAAGTAATGTCTTTTTCAGCTCACGCACAATCGCAGACAGTCTTTTCCAGGCGACTTTCTTTCTTGCAGGCGTCAGCGAAAGGCGAGAATCCTCGACAATCATATTGATGACCGCCGCGTCCAGCGCATCCCCCGCCACTGAAATGCTGCGACATGTCCCGGGGATGAGCTCGAAAGAAGAGGAAGGATGGTCTATTCTGAAGCCCGCCAAATCGGTTGTACCCGCCCCGATATCCAGAGAGACCACGGCATCCACGCCCTCGGGTATGCCATCCGGGAAATAGGCAAACAGGGCCGCGGCCGGCTCGAAAACAGCTCCCACTGCTCTGGATTGTTCGAGGTGTGGAGACCCAGGCCCCGTCGCGAGCATCTCCGGCACACGTTCGATGGGAAGTGCGCCGTTCAATATATCCTCGTCTTCCTGATCCGAAATCGCGAAGGCGGCTACAAACAGTTCAGAAATAAGCCGAAGACGGGTATCATGCTCGGACTCAACCCAATGAGGAAATACATATCTGAATTCCCGAATTCGTTCATACGCATCAGGATAGAGTTGCCGGATTGATTGCCTGGCCAGGCTCATGAGGTAGGCGAGGTTCAGCACAAAGACCGCCCGATAGGTCAGTGTGCGGCCGGGGTCATATTTAGGCGGCAGCTTTGACTCCAGAATGGCTTCCAGATCGCGCGCGCTCAGAATTGTCTTGAATGAACGCAGGGATTCTCGCATCCCGAAATCCTCTTCCAGGAGTTGCTGTCTGGCCCGCGCGCCTATGTAGAGGGTTTCATTGCCGATGAAGACCTCGGAGGGTATGAGAAACTTGTTGTCCGCGTGCCCCTGAGACCCAATTTCAAGCGCGATGGGGTGAGCGTGCGCCGAGTCATCGAAATGACAGTATGCCGCCTTTGCGAAGGCTGTCCCGAAGTCCAGGCACAGGACTCCGTCTTGAGTTATCCCCCCACCACGCATGATCGCTCCAGAGCCAGGCCAAACTCAATCCGAGGCCTCCAGGGGTTTATAGAAATTCGCTACGGCTTTCGCCACACCAGAATGGGGGCAGCCGAGTTATTTAGACGAGTCTGCCGAGTTTTTGTGCGTTTTGACATCGCGTCGGTCTCCGCGAACGAATCCCGCCAGGTGCGAAGCGGGAACAGCATCGTTGCCACGGGCAGTCCAGCCAGATAGATGAAGAAATTGACATATGTAAAAAGGTACAGGAAACTGAGTATACTGACAAATACACAAAAGCTGGCAATCGCGCTTCCCCGGACAAGGCCCAGCCCGATATTGGCCAGGAGCAATGCCCCAATCAGAACCACATAGAATTTGCCCATGAACCCATATCTCAAATTGAAATACGCAAATGCATAATGGGCGTGAGCGTGCGCTGCTTCGTATTTGTTCATGGATCGATACTCATAGCTCGCACCATGTCCAAGCCCGAACAATTCGGCAAAGGCGCCTTCCTTTTCCAAAGCCAGCTTGATGTCCCGATCTTCCATGGTCCTGGCCTGGATGGAAATGGAACGCGACCTCGCCGTCTCATCGAACACGGCGACCAACCTGCTATATGTCTTGCTGTCCTCTGGAACGAGACGGGAGCCTATGACGGGCATCGCCCCCAGGGCCAGGACCAGAAATATGGTCCCAATCTTGTCGATCCTCAGCCGGAGCAGCAGAGCCAAGCCAGCCCCGACCGCCATGAACGCCATGGTCGTTCGGTTGATATCGTCCAGAGAGACCAACAGCGCCCCCGCCATCGAGGCAGAGTGAAATGCCAGGCGCCAGCTGCGCGGCGCACGTGCCAAATACGCCAGATAAAGAGACAGATAAATGCCAATCACGGCGCCCTGAGGCGGAATTTTGGTCGGCAGGCCCCGGGCGACGCCTGCATAGCCGAATATGACGCACACCCAGGTCGCGAGGATCGTCACCCAGAACATCCGCTTGAAGGCGGCATGAAAATCAATCCCGTCTTCCTGTTGCACCCTGACAATTGTAAGCAATATGGCCAGGACAGGGGCTGTGTCCTCGAAAACAGGCCAGACACCTTGCCCCCAGGCCAATCCGACAAGCGCACCATGCAGGGCGATCAGGGTGAATAAGCCAATCGCGACCAGGACGTACCAGTCCAGCCGGAGTCGGTGGAACCGGCCTTTGCCGAACCAGAAGGCATGGTCCAGAAAGAGCAAGCCATAGGTAATCCATAATTTTAACTGGACGGTCTTGAACCACCACATCCCCATGCCGAATTCCATCACGACTCTGGATATCACCTGAGCAAGCAGCAGGTAGATGACCAGGCGCTCCAGATATGACGTAGCCGGAATGCGCATGGTCAGACCATTCTCACCCCTTCTGACGCATGCGTGTCGAACGCGCCACTGGAAGAACGCGCCGCGGTAAGCCGCTGCAGGGTTGCGTGATTTCGGGATATTCGGACCAATTCATCAATGGTTTCAACCTCACCCGATGTGAGAACCGATTGCCAGTAGGAAGAGGCCTTGGACAGATCGCGGTTCCGGGTATGCGCGCGTTGCCCCGGAATTTCGGGGGCGTCCGTCTTCACCCGATAAGTGGATTTGATTTTTGCGTGAATAGTCGGGGTAAGGTCCATGCCAAGCCAGTCAAACATTTTTTCATAGCACCGCAATGGATCCCTGATCACCTCATCCGTGTTCACGATCCGGATATTCTGGGGGTATTCCTCAAGCGCGGTCGCAACATCGGAGTAAAGCAGTATCCAGAGCGCTGCGCCATTGATGGCGCCATTGGGGATGTTCAGTAGACCCCGAGGCAAGACCGGCCGTCGTCCCGCGCCCGCCAGCCGATCATACAGGGAGATCAGGTCGAACCCCCAGCCCAGACGCTTGAAACTGGCTGCAGTGGCGTAAATCGACCGCACGGTCACGATGGTCGGAACCGGATACTCCTGGCTGCTGAAAAAGTGTGTCGCAAAACTTGCGAACGGGTCTTTCCACACAAGCGTGCGCAGACCTGGCGTCAGTTTGCATTTCAGAAGAGAGACGCGGCTGCGCCCTCCGGTAAACCTCTTCAAAAAGGCCATACCTGCCGGATCCCGCATGGACACCCCGCGCTTCATGTTCAAGTCGAGGGTCCTCACCCGCTCGGCAAAACGCGCAAAATCTCCCTGCTTTTCTCCAAAGCTCTCAGGAACCTCAAAGAAGTGGGCAACCTGCTTGTCGCCTGTCACATAATTCAGGGGCTCATAAAGATACTGAGCCCCGGGACTGGCAGCAAGTATATCGCCTATGGCCGTAGTACCGGACCTGGGACATCCCGTGACCAGCACGGTGGGAAGGGCTTTGTGTCTGGAGATCATTTACCCTCCCTGGCCATAGCACATTCCGCCGCCCCTTCAGCTAAAACAGCGAAAGCCTTCCATCGCCGAGCCAAACATCAAGCAATCCGCGAGCCGATGCATTGGGCGTTCACAACCTCGTTTTCTTGGTCAGCCCGCGCAGCCCTGCGCGCCGAAGACAGGTTGGGCGCCATCGCCCCACCTGACCTCACTGGCAATTGATAGAAGACGCATCACAGAACACAGGTCTCGCCGACGGGCGGCTACGATCTCAGTCGAATTTTCAGCTTTCCCACAATCTGGGTGGGCAAGAAATTGATCGTGGAAACCCGAGCGAAATTCTTGGCCTCACACCCGGAAGGATAGGGAAAATAGGTCGTTCGGGCCACCAAGGCATAGTTTTCAACGCGCAATTCACTCCCATCCCGGCATTTCAGGGTGAGTGTGACGATGGGAGGTTCTCCCAGAGCCGTCGTCAGAGTCGCGATTTCATCTCCCTGCGTAACCAGCTGAATTTCGGTTCCAAAACACTCCTCTGTGTTCGGAGTAAGAATTACATTGTGCGGGTTACGAACGCTTTCTGAATACCAGCAATTGTCGGCCGCAGCCATTGGTGCCGACCAGATTGCTCCGACAAATGTCACGAACAATGCCGCAAAAATCTTGGACTTCATACTCTTATCCCCCTTTTGATCTGCCTTGCCGACTGAAGTCGGCCCCATGCATGCCAGCGCCCGAATGGCTTCTGCCATTAACCATAGGTAAATGGCAGGACATTTCCGGCGTCAATGGGTTTCCCGGGACAGAGGGGTGAGCCTTCTTATCTCCGGTCCAGAGTCAGAATATGAGGCCCAAATGCCTATCGATTGAGCATTTTTCTGCAGACCAGGCGCCCTGCCCGCGAGAACTGAGACATTCTGAGAGCGAAATGAAAGGCTCGGCGCAGTCTCTGGATATTTAAGCGGGTGATTGGGGGATCATTTTGGTATGCACTCGAAACCTGGCGCAGTTCAGTTCCGTGTGGAAGCGTCCTTGCTCCCTCGTCCAGCTGTCTCTGCCTCCTTCATGCGCTACTGCCTGATTGCCCCGCTTTTCACTTATGGCGCCTTGTTTCAAAGAGCTCAGGCCGAGATCCAGGAGAATCACGCCCCCCCGTCAGATACCGGAAAAAGTACGCTTGCACGGCTGAACGAATCTGATCCGCCCCCCAGGCGCGAGTCCGGCCTGGCTAGTCCGGCGGACTTTCAGATCGGGCATAATGAACACACAGACCAGGTTCGGACGCGGACACTCACTCTGATTGCCGCTCAGCTGGACTCCCCCGCGCCGACCGTATTGCGCAAAGTCTCTATTGGGGGAGAGCCCAGGAAATCCCGACCTGATCGCACCTTCAATTCCGGTTTTTCCAGTCAGCTCAACCTAACCGCCATACTTGAGGAAGGAGAGTTTGACTTTGCAGAGGACCGATCAGCCTTTCAGTCTGCACTTGTGGTGGCAGAGCCGGCCCTGCGTTTCGGATCGCTCGGAAACATGGTGCTCGAAGGCCGGTTCGTTCTACGGCATAATCGCGACCAGTCTGAAACGGTCGGACACGCCGAAGTACGGACAGAGACCACGACCTATCGGGACTATACCCGGCTGGTGGTCGACTTTCCCGACAAGCCAATGCGGATTCAGTTCGGCGACATATTTTCGCGGTCCACAGCCCTACAGAGGCCGGCCTCCTACGCAGGTGTGTCCATTTCGTCGGCGGCCTACGAGCTACAGCCGATGCAGAATGCATTTGGCACCGGCGCACAGACCTTCTCCCTGTCAAGGGATTCTACCGTCGACATCGAAGTGAACGGCGTGCACCAGTCCCGCCTGTTTCTTGAAGCGGGATATTACGACATCCGGGACATACCGCTCAAATTCGGCGCGAATGATGTCGACTTGATCATTCGGGATACGACAGGTTGGAAGCAGAAGCTGAATCTTTCCGTATTCGGCGCACCTCAATTGCTGGCCCGCGGGGAACTGGCCTATGAGATCGGCCTTGGGGCGCAATCGGTCCGGAATGTGGAAGGAATCGATTATTTCTCCAATCGCCCAATCGGACTGGGATCGCTCTCGGCAGGAATAACCAGCAATATTCAGATCGGCGCTTCGCTCCTTGCCACACATGCCAATCAGTCCGTCTCGCTGGATGGCCGCTTCATCGGCTGGAATGGAGAATATGCCGGCGAGGTCCTGTACCAATCGGGAAAGAATGTTGCTGAAGCAGTCGCCCTGAAAGCCAATTATCGCAGCTCCTATGTGGCCAGCTTCCCCCCTGTCCGGTTGTCCGCGGCATATTACGGGCCGGGTTATGACGCATATGAAGCAGTGACGGAGTTCAGCCGGCCAGTCTCTCGCTCATTGACCAACCCCTTCAGGTTTGAGCGCCTCTGGCAATTGGACGGTTCCATTACAATGGATTATTCACAGGACTACTCCCTGGATCTCGGCTTTGATGTCATGAAATACCGGGACACCGATACGCTCACCCTCAGTGAACCGGAATGGACCGCTTATGCGTCAGCCTATGGCTCTCTGGATAATTCCACGCTTCTGTCGGTATCGCTCAGCATCGGAAGGTTCGAGGCTGATCAGCTTGATGTCGGCGCTTTTATTTCTCTGACCCGGCGCTTTGGCGGCAACAAGACCGCTTCTCTCAAGCACAATACGCGCAATAACCGGACCCGCGCCACACTTGGCCGTAGCGCGATACGGTACACCAATGACTGGGCCGGGAATATCGGCTTCGAACAGGCAAGGGAATTTGGCGAACAGGAAACGGCGCTTGTTGCTGACTTTGAATTGGACTCCAATTGGGGCAGCTTTTACGCAGATGTCAGCGCCCCCTCCTCCCTAGGACCGTCTGGCAGTGTAAAGCAACGATATTCGATCGCCGAGTTCAGCACCTCAGTGGGCTATGCCGGGGGACGTGTTGCGCTCGGAAGCCCTTCCGGGGGGGCGTTTGCCATCATCGGCGCCGCAGAAGATCTCGAGCATACCGCGATCGTCACCGACTATGATGGCGAGGACTATTCTTCCCGGTCAAAGGGGCGGCATGTGCAGCATTATTCGCACTTGCTGCCGTACAGAAACGAAACACTTAAAATGACAGCGCTGGGGCCTGAAGGTGAGGAAATCTGCGAGGCCGATTTGGCATTTGTGCCAGCTTACAAGAGCGGGCGGAATATTCTTGTGACAACCGACATGTCGGATTCAGGCAGCCCAGAGGGGGTGACTGCGGACACCATCCTCGCGCATTGCCAGACGCTTGATACAAGATTCAGAACGTTAAATCCGTCTTCTGAAGAGACAGACATCCCTGAAGGCGCAGCCAGAAAGGAGCCGGTCCAGTGAAGACACGCTCAGCGGTTCGGATGGTCAGCTCCGGGATCTTTATTTGCCTGATGCTGATCTGCCTGGCACATCTTGTCTTCAGAGGCTCAGGCTGGGCAGGCTTCCTGTCTTTTGTTGCCTTGCCGGCAATCCCCGGCCTGCTGGCCATAGCCGCGCTGCTTTTTCTGCTGAAGCAACGTCTTGCAGGCCTGGCATCGCTCGGCGCCGCTATACTGCTTGCAGTCCCGCCCCTAGGCGTCCTGAACGGACAAAGCACCAGCGCCGATCAGGTGCCGGACGTGACGATCCTCTGGCTGAACGCACGGCATAGCCATGTTGCCCTGGACAATATATTCGATCTCGACTCAAATCTTCAGGCTGACATTATAGCGATCGCCGAGACGCCGGTGAATTGGCGCAAGCGCTATTCTGAAGAATTGGCGAAGTTTGACTGCATCGAGTGGAGACACGCGCGAGGGGCCCCAAGACTCCTTGTTCTCTCCCGCATGCCCTGCGAACTTGCGTCCTCCTCAGGCGATCTGTCTGAATATACGCCGCACCGATATGTAGACCTGGCCGACGGCCTTCGCGTCGTCGCACTTCACGCGCCCAGGCCTTTCGATTTTTCCTATATCAGCAAAACTGGCCGGCCGTGGGATTCAACACGGCTCCAAACTCGAAATGACGCGATTGGCGAGGCAGCCATGCGTGCGCGCCAGCGAGTTGACGCTGTGCTCATAGGAGATTTCAATGCAGTCTCATGGAGCCCTCCCCTGACGGAGCTTCATACGATTGGTCTGCAGACTGTCCGCTGCGGGCCGATCTGGCACTCTACCTGGGTCGACAAGCATTCCGGCTTGGGGGTCCCCATAGATCATGTGTTTGTAAGCGCCTCCCTAAAGGCAATCTGCTCTGTCGCGCCCGGTGTCGGATCAGATCATCGCCCCCTTGTTGTCAGATTGTATCGAGCAGATAAATAGCCCCCCTTAAACACAGCATGACATTCCGGGCGGCAGGTCCTTCCGGAAATAGCCACCCGATAGCCAGAGCCCCCATGATGATACGTTCAAGCCTGGCCTCGATCGGCCTCAAGATAGCAGGAGCTGCCCTTTGGCTTCTGCTCAATGTCACACTGGCAAATCTCATGCCGGTGGAAGAGTTTGGTCAGGTCAGTTTCGCGATCACCCTCGTCATTTTGTTCGGAACAGCGTCCTGCTTCGGATTTGCCCAGATCCTCATGCGCGATGGATCACTTGCCATGGTAGTCAACCGACCTCGCCAATTCATCGCGATCCTGTCAAAAGGTCGCTGGGCCGTACTGGCGATGTCGGGCCTGATTACAACAGCGGCCCTGGCAGCATCGTTCGGTGGACAGCACGTATCGGCCCTGAATGACAAGTTCATATTCGGATGCGTATTTGTAGCGACCCCCTTCTACGGCTTCCTGATTCTGCACAGAGAAGGTGCGCGGGCGTTTGGCAGGGTTGTGGGTTCTCTGATCAGCTTCAATATACTCCGGCCGAGTCTGCCCCTTCTGGGCGTCCTGTGGGCAATGCTGTTTTTCACTCCCTCTGCACACCTTGCGATGGCGGCGTGGACGGCAGGACTTATCGTCATCTTCCTTTTCGATATAAGCCGACTCTATCCCGCCGCCTGGTCCATCCGGGCCGCCGCTTCGGGCACAACCCGGATAGGAAAAGCATTCGTGTTCTGGATAGGTGAGCTCAGCAATCTGCTCCTTTTGCAGGGCCCCGTCATCCTCGCCGGCATTTTGCTGGATCTCGAATCTGCCGCCCTGATATATGCGTGTCACCGTCTGGCCTCGCTCGCCTTGTTCGGAATTGATGGTATCAGAATTGCGATCGCACCCGACATTGCCAGGGCCGCCAATGCCACAGATCAGGCTACGTCAAAAAGAACACTGGCGAATGTCAGTGCGGCCTGGCTTGTATCCGGTTTGATTTTTTCTGTTCCGGTCTTTCTGCTGGCACCTTTCCTGTTGTCAGCGTTCGGAGACGACTTCCGGCAGGCGGTCCCTGCTCTCCTGATCATGACCGCCGCGAGACTGGTTCAGGCCCTGATGGGACCAACGGGCCCAGTCATGATTTATGGAAACCTTGAAGTCTCCCGGGCGATTTTTACCTCAGCCGCGTGCATCGCCCAACTCATAGGGGCGGTAATGTTCGGAACCGTATGGGGCGTAAATGGCATCGCGGCCGCCATGTGCCTCTCCGTCATAGGTCTGGAAGTCGCTTCAGTTCTTGAAGTCCGCCGGGCAAAAGGGCTCTGGATCGGTGCGCCAGCCGTCTTCGGCAACCCGGCATCCCTTGCAAGCCTTGCTCACATCATGAGCCGTTTTCGGAAACGAGGCTGATCTGCGCCGCTGATTGAAACGCATAGTAAGACCGGTACCATTCGGCAAATCTGGAGATGCCCTCTTCCAGCCGCGTCCTGGGCACATACCCACACATGTTCCGTATCCTTGATATGTCAGCATGCGTGGTCAGAACATCTCCTGCCTGTTTGGGGAGAAAGTTTTTCTCGAGGATAACCCCCAGATTTTCTTCCATGCAGGCGATCATTTCCATCAAGGGCACAGGCTCATCGCCTCCGATATTCAGTATCCTGTTCTCGCCTGGATCCGCCGAATACGCACAAACCCCCAGAATGCCTTCAACAACATCGTCTATATAGGTGAAGTCACGCTGCATTTCCCCTCCATTGTACACATCTACGGGCAGGCCGAGCCGCGCGCGATCCGCAAATATATAATAAGCCATATCTGGGCGCCCCCAAGGGCCATACACCGAGAAGAATCTCAGCCCGGTCTGGCGCATGCCATAAAGATTTGAATAACTTGTACTCATCAGCTCGCAGGCGCGCTTGGTCGCCGCATAGAAGGAAGCGGGCTCGCTGACAGGATCTGCCTCGGAAAATCCCTTGGACTCCATGGGTCGCTCACCATAGACGGAGCTTGAGGACGCATAAACAAGATGCTCGACCGTTTCGACCTGGCGGCAGGCCTCCAGAATGGCAAGGTGACCGCTCAGATTGGAATCCCTGTAGGAGAACGGATCCTTTATGGAATGCCTGACACCGGCTTGTGCGGCGAGATGAACACAAAGTGACGGGCGCTCATACTCGAAGCATTTCAGAACCTCCAGCTGGTCGGAAATGTCCAGCTTGTAGAAGGAAAACTTCCTGTACCAGGCCAGTCTTTTCAATCGTGCGCTCTTCAGGCTCGGATCGTAGTAGGTATTCAGATTGTCCAGGCCGACAACATCAAATCCCCTTTCCAGCAAGGCTGTGCAGACATGCATGCCGATGAATCCCGCAGCGCCGGTCACCAAAACAGGGCCTGTGCCCGAAACGGAGACGGCAGGCGTCTGGTCCTGTGCCTGATGGTCAATAGGCATTCTTGTCTCCAAACAGCAGTCTCAGTGTGGACACAAGCAGCTCGATATCCCCCCAGAGCGAGCAGGTTTCAACATAGTCAAGGTCAAGATCGACGCGCCGGTTCAAATCGGCGATATTCAGAATTTCGCCTCTGGCACCGCGTGTCTGCGCCAGGCCGGTTATGCCCGGACGCGCGCTAAACCTCTGCCAGTACCGTGAATCATGAGCCGCAAAGACATAATCATGCCGGACTGCGTGAGGTCTTGGACCAACCAGGGACATCTCTCCGCGCACAACATTCATGAGCTGCGGCAGTTCATCCAGACTTGTCTTTCTCAAAAAGGCACCCACACGGGTAACGCGCGGATCCCTGTGAGAGGCCTGTTTCACATGCGCCTCAGCAAGATGGGACCGCATCGTTCTGAATTTCAGTATACGAAATGTCTTCCCCCTGTAGCCGCCGCGCTCCTGGGCGAAGAGCGCCGGCCCGGGGGATGTCAGACGCACTGCACTGGCGATAAGCAACAGGAGCGGGAATAACAGAATCAGAAAGCCTATGGCCAGCACCAGGTCAAAGGCGCGCTTCGGCCAGCCTCCTGCACACGCTCCGGAGGGAGACAGAGGATAATGACCGATATTCTGATCATTTGGGAATGCATCCCAGACAATGATTCCACCACCCTGCCGGGCCCGGAGTGCGGCCAGTCTGGGAAACTTCTGCTTGCTCTCTCCTGCCCGCCGGGCCGCCTTCGCCATGCCTCATCCCCCACGCAAGTTGCGTGAATGGTATGGTTAATGAAGCCTTAATCGCAGTGTCGAGTTACGATCACGTTATGATGGAAAATCACTTTTTTCTGCATTCAAAGCGTGCATTTTTCAGGCCGCAGGAAGGGAACGTGCACAAAGTATTTGCGCTCTTTTCCGTTTCCCTCAGATCGCCGTCAATCCTTCAAAGTGATACAGTTTAGCTCCAGCTTTTTCTTTACCGGCACTCCAGAGTCCGGATGAACAGGACCGTTCTCTGCAGACCAGACTAGGGACCATATCACTCCACAGATGAGCGGAACGAGGCCTTCCTCCTCATGTCGTGAGCGGCATCTTCAATCGTGCGACATCAGCTGGTCTCGGAAACGGCATGCATATAGATTGTACACAGAGCGCCTCCCTCACCTGACATATCAGTTACCCTGCTGTACCTCTAATCCAATGCCAAGACTCTCAATATGGCAGCCGCGCGCCGCAGGACACGCTCTGACTGGAGTCGCTTCAGCCAGAACCGGCATTCCTTTTTCAGGGCAAGCATTTCGGCAGCTTCCGGATTCGGACACTCATGACTTGGGTCCTCAATAGGGTCAAACAGGCTCTCAATGGGAACTTCGAGAACATAGGAGATCTGGTAGATCATTCCGGCGCTCAGGCGGTTGATGCCCATCTCATATTTGTGCATTTGCTGCTGGCTGACCTGCAGTGCTCCACCGAGTTCCAGCAGGGTCAGGGCGCGCTGCAAACGAATATTTCGGACATTTGCGCCGACCATAGTGTCGATCTCGGTGGGCGGGCGGGGACCGGCGCGATCTGATGCCGGGACCCTGTTCGATGTCCGGGAGCTCGCCGCCTTCATGATATGCTCCCTTTCGCCCCCATCGTGTCCGGCGCGATGTCTGACCGCAGCGCCGGACAAGATACCTTCTTCCTCCGACCGGATGGCCTGCCGCGGACGCCAGGGTCTGGCCTTTCTCTGCCTGACCGAACTTATTCAGTAGAATGACGGTCTTGTAAGCGGCACGGCGCACAGGCTCAGTGCATGTAACCTTCCGGCGCCCGGTAGCAATGAGGTGCCTGGCGCTGCCCCCATTGGCCTGCAAGGGAAAGCTGAAATCATCTCTATGCCCAAGGAGCGGCCAAGTCATGATCATCAGGCCCTCGTCGCTTGATTAGTGCCTGTCGGACCAGAATCTGGGCGTCTCCGGCGCCAAGGCCGCAGATTTGGGCACGGGAGGAGCGCCACCTGACCCCCCGTCTATGGACCTTATCCCCCTCGTCCGGGATCATCTGCCTGCCCGGATGTCGGCATAGTTTCATTGAGGCGGATGCGCACCTGTCGGCGAGCCGGACCGCAGGAGCCCGGATGAACCGGCGGTCAATCGCAAGCGCCCTGAATTCTCGCACTTTGCACGCCTATCGTCAGTCCAGCCGCCAGATATCCCCGCCGCTTTCATCCCGGACCAGATCAATCCGCTGTCCGTCAAAATGATGCACCACATGGCGGCCCTAGACCGGAATGGCAACCACGTCGGGCGAGAAGGCAGCGATGCATTCGCCCCCCGCCTCCGGGACGCTTGGATAGACGAACCCGTCTGCGCCGTTCGCGCGAAGATCCCGGGCCAGACGCTGGGACTGGCTAAATTCCTCTGGAGCGAGACAGTGCGCGAAGGCGGCCTGGTCGCGCAGATCATGCAGCCGGGCGGTCACCGTTCGCGCATCTGCGCCTCCCTCAAGACCGAACGGGTCAGGCAGAAGGTTTACAAAACGAGGCAAAACGCCCGCCAGGATTTGTCAGTTTGATAGACGTGATGCAGGTATCAGACATTGCGTAGAGTTAGACCGGTCGTCTCATCACTCCCACCCGATGGCTGACCTCAATCGACGCCTATCCGGAATAGAGAAATCCTGCCGCGCGAGATTCAGGTGTCGTGTCAGTTCGGCTCGATGTCTCATCCCGCACCTGTCTTTGAATGGTTTGCTCCAATTCCAGAATGTCCATCAGCGTGTCGAGACAGCCTGAGAGTTGTTGGGCCACGATCATGCCATGTGTCCAGAAATCTTCGACGCCATAGGAAGTTGCACCGCCTGACGCGAAAACGCGGCGACTGTTCAGCATCCGCATATGTTCGAGGTTTGCCGCAGCCAGTTTCGGCCATTGAATCAGGCCGATTGGATCGCTCGGCCCGGTGCCGTCGCGCGGAACACCCTCAACCTGGCCGCTGAGAAAATACTCCATCCGTCGAACCAGGGTCCAGCCGAGCATGAGAATACTATCGATCACCTGCCCTGTCGCGAGTGAGAGCGAGGGCGCCACAAAGGACCCGCTCGGGAGGATGCGCGTTTCGCCCTGCACGGTTTTGCCGATACGCGGATTGGAGCTTGGTTGGCTCAGATTGGCAAGCAGTTCGCGAGCAAATCCGGCAATGGATGTATGAAATGCCGACAGGGTCTGGGGAATGGCCCGCACGGAAACGGGTGGCTGAAGATCGCCCGGAGCAGGATACCGGCTCGTCTCGGTAACAAAGCGCAGTGCGGCCTCGACCCGGGGCTGAGCGGCAGATGTCATGAAGGCATCATTGGCCGGTACGCGCATCAGAAATTGCCGCGTCGTGTCCAGATAGGTCGTCCAGACCTTTTCAAGACGTGAAAATCCGGCCAACGCCGTTCCGATATGGACGAAGGCACCATTGATCAGGGCCATCCCCTCACCCGGCTTCAAGTCATAATCCGGACGCGCAGCAAGCACGGACCGCGCCCAATAGGCGGCCGGAATGACATCGCCCGACGAATAGGAGGCGCCAGCCGGAATCTGCGGCGCAAAGTCGTGATCTTCGGAAAGGTCCAGGAGTATCTGGTAGAGGTCGGGGGAGATCAGCGCCCCGCCGGCCGATATGGTCAAACATTTCGCGAGATGGATGAACCGGGCCGTCTCCCTGTCCACAAACTCCGTTTGCGGAAGACAATGATTATGTATCAGGTTTCTCTGATAGGACGAAGCGAAATCGGCTGGCATGGGCTCGCCCTCCCGATGCCCGGGCAATGTGTTGACCCCGTAAATATGCGGCGGCGCGTCTGCCGCCATGATATCCTCGAAGGCCTGGTACTGCTCGGCAATATGAGACCGGGCCTCGGAAAGCTCAGCCAGCACACGGCCTGAGCGGATATCCGAGATCCGTTCGGCCAGAAGGCTAATTTCGTCGGAATGAGGCATAGAGCGCTCCCAGGATGACGAGAAGGATGATGGCATTGAAGGTCAGATTGATGTCCAGCCAGCCAAACAAATCGACCAGGCCCGGCACCTGTCCCGGCTCCGGACGCTTCACATAACCGAATATATCGAGCACGAAATTGAAAACTTGCGTGGCACCGAGGACAAACAGGGCAAATTGCAGGAGCCGCCGGTCTGTTTTGGCGACCTGAAACGATTTGCGATCCAGTCTCGAGCGTACCAACTGGTCCCGCGACCTCAGCGTATCGGCCAGATGGTCCATACCAAACGTCTTGAACAGCGTTTCAAAGTATCGTCGCCGCGGCCCCTGGAGAGAGATTTCGGCATCCCGCGCTTCATTGAAAACATAGTCGACAAAATTCTCCATCCGGTGAAAGCGGGGAATGAGACGTTCGACTTCGCGGCGCGTCGATGCCGCCGACAGGGCCCGATAGACCTCGTTCTGATTGTCATTCAGAACATCAAGTATGCAATAGAAATATTGTGCCAGCGAGGATGCCTTCAGGAACGCATCGAGATCGGACTCGTCGCGAACAATACTGGACCCGGTATAGACCATCGAACCATCCTTGCCGTGAAGCCCATAGGTTCGGATTTCGTTCAGCCGCAACAAGGTGGTCAGATCTGACTCCGACCGCTGGTCCTCGTCCAGCTGGTAGATTCGATGAGCCCAGAAGAAAGCAGAACGAGACTCGTCCCATCTGGGAAAATCGTGATCATTCAGATCAAAGAATATCTGGTATTTCTGGCGTGGTCGCATGAGATAGGGCTTGTGGGGCCAGTCGACCTTGCGGGCTTCCAGGCGGGCGATGGCTGGCATGACCAGAAGATTGTTGAGCGGGGCAATGAGGCCTTCTGCAAATTCGGACAAGCATCTCTCGAAAATATCTGCGGTCCAGTCTGGCGGGATTGTCTCGACATCAATGTCGCCGGTCAGGCTCAGTATGGCGAGCGTATTGTCATAGACCTCGATCCGCGCCGTGCTTACCGCAATGCTTGGCTCGGCCGAGCCAGACAAATCTGGTTCATCACCTGATTTGCGCGCGCCCTTTTCTTCACGCCAGCTGTCAGAAAGGGCCATTGTGGCAATCGGTCTTGAGAACCAGGGCAAGGCATCATCAGACAGGGTCTTCAATTTGGCCGAGGCATTTCCTGCAAAAATCTGCAATGAGGCGACGATTTCCAGATCGCCGATCGGCTCAAAGGCCTGCCTCAGAGCGATCTCAGCATCCTTCCTGTGAACGCCAACGATCTCGGATTCAAGATTGAGGAGTGTCCGGAATGGGACTGACAACCCGAATCTCATAGTCTATTCCCCCATATTGCAGGCACGATTCTGGCCCAGTTCATGGGGCTTCCACCAACCTAGCCTGTTTTGAATATAAGAAAAAACCCGCGCGGGCATGATGTCTTTCATTTCCAATCAGTCGGCGAGCGCATTCAATATCCTGACGACCATCCGCAATGTATCTTGAGCGCGAAAGCGCCGGATCCAGAACCCTGTCTCATCTCTCAGCTTTGTTGCCGGATCCGGTTTGGCCCCTGGCACCGCGGACGACACGAACAAGCCCCCCGATCTCGACAGTCGGCGCGGCTGCCGCTGCGCACCTCATGCCGGTACTGAGCGCCAAAGATAGCTGCGCTGTCCCGAGTATCACGACGACAAACCCGATCATGGTGACTTGGCGCGCCGCCGGGGTGAGCGGCGACGCCCCCTCAACGTGTCAGTCAGTCCAGCCGCCAGATATCCCCGCCGTTTTCATCCCGGACCAGATCAATCCTCTGTCCGTCAAAATGATAGGCAAGGTGACGGCCCTGGACCGGCAGCGCGACGACATCCGGCCAGAAGGCGGCGACGCATTCGCCGCCCTCATCCCGAACGCTCGGATAGACCAGCCCGTCCGAGCGGCCCTCCCGCAGCGTGCGGGCAAGATTCTGGGAGGCCGTGTAATCGGTCGGCAAAAGGCAGGAGTCAAAGTCTCGCTGGCCCCGCAGATCGTGCAGCAATGCGTCTACCGCGCCGACCAATTCCCGCATCTGGCAGAACCAGCCCGGCGCCTCCTCTGTGGCGCGATAGAACAGGCTCTTGTGCCAGGCAGTTTCGGCAACAGCCGTCCCGAAATGGCGCGCCGCGTAATAGGCGCCGAAGGTCCCGTCATGGAACCGGCCCGGACGGTCCGGGCTGACATGGACAAAGGGCGCCATGACATGACTGGCCCCCGGCCCGGAGACCCGCCGCTCCGGCGGGACGAGGTCGAGCCGGCCGAACTGAGTCAACACGCGCGGATTGGTCTTGGCTTCGGCCGAGGCTATCAGCTCCCAGTCGCGCGGGTCGGCAATATCCTCGAACAGATCAACCGGCGGATAGCGTGAGGAGATGATCCGCCGCGCCTCCGGCCAGGCGACTTGGCTTTGCGGGGGATCGCCCCTCATCCGCGCGCCGCATCCAGATAGGCCCGGACCCGGAACAAATCCGTGAGATAGCCGCCCAGCATGACATCCAGGGCGCGCTGTCCGCCAAAGGCCTGATTGGGCTTCTTCACCCAGTCCGTCACCCGGCCCTGATCGGTGAAGAGGAGCTTGAGCGCCTTGTGAATGCCCATCAGGACCGACAGCCTTGTCTTCTGGTCAATCGACAGCCGGCCAATCTCGCCCTCTTTCCAGCGCGCATAGGTGCGCCGCGACAGGCCGCCCAGCAGGATGCAGGCGTCCGCTTCAGTCAGGCCCCAGAGCCGGAACAGATTGACCACGGCGCGCGCCATGGCGGCGCCTTCGGCATCGGTTATGTCCGCGCGGTCCTCAGGGGTCTCATGCTTGGTGACCAGGTGCAGGCTCATGATCGGGCTCCTTTTCACTTAATATATAGCGATAAAAGTGCCATTTGGCAAGATTGTACATAATATGAGCCAATCGGCGCGGAACGTTTCCGTCCCGGCCATGTGCGTCAGTCCGCCCGTGCGTCTGCCCTCATCAGGACGATCCGGCCCGCTTTGCCTTCCGCCTTTAGGGGCAGATAGAGGGCCAGCGCCTCGGCGAAGGACTCCTGCTCGCCGGCGGGAAAGACCCCGCTGATGCGCTCGGCGGCGAGCGCCGGGTCGGCGATCACGATCTGCGTCGTCGCATACCGGTTCATTTCGGCAACCGCTTCGGCCAGCGTGACATTGTCGAATGCGAGCGTGCCGGACTGCCACTGGCCGATCCGGGCCGGATCGATCTCGGTGACCTGGGGCGGCTGGCCGGGCCGGGCCAGGGCCTGCTGGCCGGGTTGGAGAAGGATCGGGGACGCATGGTCCTGGGTCACCGAAACAGCGCCCTCGCGCAGCGCAATTCGCACGCCCTCTTCGCGGCGATAGATGTCGAATTCGGTACCATGGGCCACTGTCTCGGTCTCGCCGGCCTCGACAATGAAGGGGCGCGGCCCCGGCGCGACCTCGAACAGGGCCTGGCCGGACACCAGGTGCAGGCGCCGCGCCTGCTGGGAAAAGAGGATTTCGATCTGAGTGTCCGTGTTCAGGTGAATCCGGCTGCCATCGGCCAGGGTGACATCGGCGCGTTCGCCAATCTCCGTGACATGGATCACGGGCCGGAGCTCGTATCCCGGGCTGGCCGCGGTCACGGCGAACAGCGCCGCCGCCAGCACAGCGGCCAGGGCCGCACCCGCCAGCAGGAGGCGCGGCAGCCGGGGGCGCCGGGGCAGTACCGGCCAGCTGTCTGCCAGTGAAGACTGGTCGAGCAGGACCAGCGCGGCCTCGATCTCCTGATAGGCGGCGGCATTGGCGGGGTCTGCCTGCTCCCAGGCCCGGAAAGCCTGCCAGATCCGTTCATCGACATCCGGATCCTGCAATTCGGCATGCCAGCGGGCCGCGGCCTCGCGCCGGTCGAAATCGGAAAAACGGTCCTGCACCATATCTGTCCCCGGCGGGATCAGCCCCCTGCCCGCGCCATGCGGGCAAGTGTCTCGGCAATCTCCGCCACCGCCATGGCGATATCAGTTTTGACGGTGCTTGGGGAGACCTGGAGACGTGCGGCAATCTGTTTGTAGGATAAGCCCTCGAACCGGTGGAGCCGGAGCGCGTCGCGGCGGCGCGCCGGCATGGCTTTGAGCGCGACCTCGACTTGCGCCAGGCTCTGGGCATCGGACATCTGCGTCTCCGGATTTGGGGTCCTCGGGCAGGCCACCCGGTCTTCGGCTGCGCCGATCTCGTCGGATTTGCGCCGGCGCTGCGTGTCGCCGGATTTGAGGTAATTGATCGAGAGATTGCGGACCATGGTGAAGAGGAGCGGTTTGAGCTGGGCGGCCGGCCGGTCCGGATAGGCGCGGGCGGCGGCCAGGAAGGCGTCCTGGACAAGGTCTTCGGCGTCGCTTGCATGGCGGATGCGGATCCGGGCGAAGCGGACAAGCTCTGCGCGATAGGTGCGGTAGAGGTCCGTGAGGGCGGGGTTCGGGGTCTCCGGAG